>Ga0210377_10000212_pt1 | contig 55852 bp, 46 predicted proteins | sample PLM4_65_b1redo_FD_155480 | JGI IMG/M metagenome (GOLD analysis project Ga0210377, IMG submission 155480) | Groundwater sediment microbial communities from an aquifer in East River, Colorado, USA - PLM4_65_b1 redo | ecosystem: Environmental > Terrestrial > Soil > Riparian zone | place: USA: East...
TACGATGCTCAAGAAACTACGAGAAGAACTGGCGGAGTTGCACCAGGAACTCCCCAAAAATAATCTGGTGATGTGGACAGGCGGCAATGTCAGCGCGCGCGATGCGGAGACCGGGCTCATTGTTATCAAAGCCAGCGGAATTCGTTACGAGGACATGGGATCCGAGCACATGGTGGTCGTGGATATTGACGGCAAAGTGGTCGAAGGTGATTTCAAACCATCTTCCGATGTGTACAGCCATTTGTATATTTACAAGCATCGTCCTGATGTAGGCGGTGTCGTTCATACCCATTCGCGCTATGCGACGGCATTTGCTGCGGTGGGTAAAGAAATTCCCTGCGTGTTGACTGCCATGGCGGATGAATTCGGCGGTCCCATTCCCTGCGGCGGGTTTGCCTTGATCGGCGACGAAGCGATTGGAAAAGTCGTTGTGGATAGCATTGGCAAATCACCGGCGGTGCTGCTCAAGAATCATGGCGTGTTTACCATTGGCAAAAACGCGACTGCCGCGGTCAAAGCCGCCGTGATGACGGAAGATGTCGCCGCGACGGTTTGGATGGCGTTACAAATCGGCACACCCGATGTTATCCCGCAGGAAGAGGTGGATCAATTACACGCGCGTTACACCAACGTGTATGGGCAATAAAGAATAATCAGCAGACCTGACAGGTTTCCGAAACCTGTCAGGTCTTATCAAAAGGAGCGAAATCATGATTGATCTAAAGCAATATGAAGTCTGGTTTGTAACAGGAAGCCAGCATTTATATGGTCCCAGGACATTGGAAACCGTGGCTGAACATTCACGCGAAATCGCGGCTGCGCTCGGCGCTTCGAAGGACATCCCTGTGAAGGTTGTTTTCAAACCCATCCTCACCACGCCTGATGCGATCCGCGAGTTGTGTCTGGAAGCGAACTCTTCCAAAAACTGTATCGGTCTCATCACCTGGATGCATACTTTCTCGCCCGCCAAAATGTGGATCGCGGGATTAAGCCTGCTCAAGAAACCGTTCGCTCATTTGCACACGCAATATGGCCGTGAGATTCCGTGGTCAACGATGGATATGGATTTCATGAACTTGAACCAGTCCGCGCATGGTGACCGTGAATTTGGTTTCATCGGCAGCCGTCTGCGACTGGAGCGCAAGGTGGTCGTTGGGCACTGGCAGGATGACGAAGTGCAGTCGCAACTCGGAGTGTGGACTCGTGCCGCGTCCGCATGGGCGGATTGGCAGGGTGCAAGGATCGCCCGCTTCGGCGATAACATGCGCGACGTTGCCGTGACCGAAGGCGACAAAGTGGAAGCGCAAATCCAGTTTGGATATGACATATACGGCTACGGCGTGGGCGATCTGGTCAAGGCTGTCAACGAAGCATCCGATGCTGATATCAAGAAGATGACACAAACCTATCTCGATGAATATGATGTGGCTCCCGCGCTTCAACCGAATGGCGATAAACATGCATCCCTCATAGATGGCGCGCGCATTGAAGTAGGCATGCGTAACTTCCTCAGTGCGGGAAACTTCAAGGCATTCACGACCACATTCGAAGATCTGCATGGACTGGCACAATTGCCAGGACTGGCTGTCCAGCGTTTGATGCGCGACGGTTACGGCTTCGGTGCGGAAGGTGATTGGAAGACATCCGCTCTCGTGCGTGCGATGAAGGTGATGAGTGAAGCCCTGAAGGGCGGCGTCAGCTTTATGGAGGATTACACTTATCACTTCAGTGCCAGCGGCGACAAAGTTCTCGGCGCGCACATGCTCGAGATCTGTGAGTCGATCGCTTCGAACAAGCCCAGATTGGATATTCTCCCGCTCTCCATCGGCGGGAAGGCTGATCCCATTCGCCTGATCTTTGACGCAAACACTGGTCCTGCCATCGGCGCCTCCATCATGGATATGGGTCAACGCTTCCGTCTGGTCGCCAATGTTGTGGATGTTGTCCCAACGGACGCGCCGCTTCCCAACCTGCCTGTGGCGCGCGCCTTATGGCTGCCCCGCCCGAACCTCAAAGTTGCCGCAGCCACATGGATCTATGCAGGTGGCGCGCATCACACCAGTTTCAGTTACTCGGTCACCGCTGAACACCTGCAGGACTTTGCCGACATGGCTGGCATCGAATTCCTCCTGATCGACGAGAACACCTGCGTTCAGGAGTTCCGCGAAAGACTGCGCTGGAACGATCTGTACTATCACCTGAATCAAGGTCTTTAGCATTCACATCTGATGAAAAAGCGCCTCCTGTCCTTGTAACAAGAAGCGCTTTTTGAAACGCGCGGGAGATCCATGAACAAACGCACCCTTAAAAATGACTTTCTTGAAATCGAATACCTGACCCATTCCTTGCGTATTACAGGGCTTACCCCCGTTGGTAAGCCAAACCTGCTGGCTGACATCAGTGATTCCCCGCCCATTCCAACGCCATATGGCGATTTCCATTTTAGCGGTGGACATCGTTTATGGCACGCGCCAGAAGCCATGCCACGCACCTATATTCCTGATACCCCTGTAACGATCACTGAATTGTCTGATGGCGTGATCCTTGAAGCACAGACTGAACTGGGCACAAGCATCCGCAAGCGGATTGAAATTCACATTGCCCCTGATAAACCGTCTGTGACCTTGACACATACACTCATCAACGATGGCATGTGGGCAGTGGAATTGGCTCCCTGGGCAATTACGCAGTTCCGTTTGGGCGGTATGGTGATCCTGCCGATGCCGGTCGGGAATGTTGATCCGGCAGGCTTGCTCCATAACCGTCAATTCGCTTTCTGGCCTTATACGCGTATCAACGATCCACGCCTGAACCTGGGAGATGACTTTGTTTTGTTCAAGGCGGATGCGCTCGTGCCGCCTTTCAAGCTGGGATACTTCAATTCGCACGGCTGGATGTCATATTGGCTGGATGGTGTGCTGTTCCGCAAGACGTTTGACTCACAAAAAGACTTAACCTACCCTGATAACAATTGCAACGCTGAGATGTATTGTAATAATAAGTTTGTGGAACTGGAAAGCCTGGCTCCGCTCGTGAAGTTGGAACCAGGGGCATCAATCCATCATGGAGAAGTGTGGGATATTTTTTATGACCTGGATTCTTTGCCGGAAGAGCTTCGGCAAAGCAAACTATTTAATAACGGGTCGTGAATCAAGGAATGAGTTGTACTACCAGCCGAAGTTGATGTTGTGTAAAAAGCTCACTTCATCAATTCCGCGCCGTCGGAGGCGTGGGTGATATAGATCTCCGGGCGAAGGCCTGTTTCAGATTCGTATCCTTGTGCCAGCGTTCGGGCAAAGTCTTCAGCGTTTTCCTTTGCAACCAAATTGGCAGTGCATCCACCAAAGCCTGCGCCTGTCAAACGCGCACCATAACAGTCATCCAGTGATTGGGCAATATTTGCCATCACATTCAATTCAGGACACGAGACCTCATACAGGTCGCGCAAACTGACGTGACACTCATTCATCAACCTGCCGAAGCTTTGGATGTCCCCCGCCTCCAACAAAGCCTCCGCCTGATTCGACCTCCCAATCTCCTCCACCACGTGACGCGCTCTCTTCTCCACCTCATCTGGAAGTTTTTTCGCATACCGATCGAAATCCTCCACGCTCACATCGCGCAGCGACTTGACGTTGGGGATGTCTTGTTGCAACAATCGCACAGCCTCTTCGCACGCGGCGCGGCGTTTGTTGTATTCGCCACTGGTCAACTTGCGGCGGACAGTTGTATCTGCAATAACGATGGAAACATTTTCCGGTAATGGGATCGTTTTCCATTCGAACGAGCGGCAATCGAGCAGGAGCAGTTTGTTTTCCACACCGCAGGCGGAGGCGAACTGGTCCATGATGCCGCAGTTGACGCCAACATATTTGTTCTCGGCTTTTTGACCGAGCAGGGCGCGCTGCATGGCTGGGAGTTTCCAGCCGCCGAGCGTTTGCCATACGATCAGGAACGCCATCTCCACCGAAGCGGACGAACTCAAGCCTGAGCCGCGCGGCACGTCCGATGCGAAGACCGCATTGATGGATGGGGCGCGCAGGTTCTCCTCCATCAGTGACCACATTACACCCGCAGGGTAGAGTCCCCACTCGGGCAGGGGGGAAGAATCCGCCTGGGTCTTGGATGGAATGGTTTCAGGGGAGAATGAAGCCCTTTCGTTGAAGTCTGCAGACACGAGCGTGGAATGAGGCGCATTCGTCGGGGAGAAGGCCACGTAGGTTGCGCGGTCGATGGCGGCCGGCAGGACAAATCCGTCGTTGTAGTCCACGTGTTCGCCAAGTAAATTGACGCGTCCGGGTGCGCGGGCAAGGTGCGCAGGCGTGTGTCCGAATGTTTCGTGATAGAGGGCTGTGATCTGATCAATGAGCTTCATGTTTGTAATGGATATCGGAAAGGGAACGTAATCTTTCTGCAGCAGATTCGGGTGTGATGTCGCGCTGGGGCATGGCAAGCATTTCGTAGCCGACCATGAACTTGCGCACCGTGGCGGAGCGCAACAGTGGTGGATAAAAATGCGCGTGCAATGTCCATTCGTGGTGAGGTTGATCGTCAAATGGCGCCTGATGAAAGCCCATTGAGTATGGAAAAGATATTTCGAAGAGGTTATCGTAGCGTGTGGTGACCTGTTTCATGATCTTGGCCAACGCACTGACCTCGGCAGAAGCAAGGTCGTTTAATCGCGTGGCATTTCCATGCGCAATGAGGATGACTTCGAAGGGCCACACTGCCCAATAGGGGACGAGCGCGGTGAAATGGTCGTTGGTAAAGAGGATGCGTTCGCCGCGTTTGTGTTCCTCCGCCAGATAATCGGACAACAGTGTGCGGTTGTTTTCAGCGAAATACTTTTTCTGGAGTTCGAGCTCTCTGGCAGGCTCGTTGGGGATGTGTTCGTTTGCCCAGACCTGGCTGTGCGGATGCGGGTTGGAACAACCCATCATCGCGCCCTTGTTCTCGAAGACCTGCACATATTGAATGAAATCCTTCGTGCAAAGTTCGACGGATTGTTCCGTCCATGTTGCGATGACATTTTCGATGGAGACGTTGTCGAGTTCGGGGAGAGTCAGGTCGTGGCGCGGGGAAAAACAGACGACCCGGCAGAGTCCACGCTCGGAAACGGAGGCAAGCAACGGGTGGTCCGAGGCGTGCGCGGGAGTCTCGTCTGGCAGGAGCGCGGAGAAATCGTTATCGAAAGCGAACGTGGATTCGTAGTCGGGATTCCTGAATCCGCCTGCCCGCTCGTTACGCGGACAGAGATAACAATTCGGGTCGTACTGCGGCAGGTTTTCCAGTGGTGTCTTTTCGACCTGCCCCAGCCAGGGACGTTTGGCGCGGTGCGGCGAGACGAGCACCCATTCCCCTGTAAGAGGATTGAAGCGGCGATGTGGAGAATCGAACATGATGTGTAGGATACACCATCACGCAGGTTTTGGCGAGATAGTACGGTCTTTGTAGCGATTGGGCATTGACGGCAACAACGATGGTAATACGATTACAATGCCAACATCTGCGTGGGTGCAGCATAGTATCCGTAATTTATTCCTGTTTGACGGGCTGGTTGACGGTGTTGAGGAATCCCGGTCTGCCGATGAACCAGACCAGGATGATGCCGATCGCGAACAGGACCATGTTCAAGGCAAATGGCAGGGAGCGATCCAGCGCGGAGAGTTGACCTGCGATCCAGCCAAACGGCGAGATCAGCACGATCAAAGCCACATAGACCATGGCACTGACACGCGCCCGCTCGTTTGATTCCATGGACAGCGCCAGCAGTGATTCGGTCATCGGGCTGACGAGGGCAGAGGCGACCGCCTCCAGCACCACGCTCACCACAAGCAAGATCACGGCATGCGGCGGCATGACAACGAGCAATAGCTGACTGACAAGGAAGGCGGCGAAACCTGTCCATAGCGGCAAACGAAAACGGCGCAGATTGGTCAGGCGCGGACCGATCACAAAAAAACAGATCGTCATGATGATCGAACGGACCGCTACATAGGTTGAGATCTGTGATTCGGAAAAACCAAGTTTTGTTGTAAATAGCACACCCCAAAAGTTGCCGCTGACCGTGGTGTAAATATTGGTGATGACCATCAGGGACAGAGCCGCCAGGATGGGTTTGGAGTGTAGAAGTTGATCGAAGACGCTTCGGTATTCACCCAACAGGCTGACCAGTGAACGATGATTGGTTTCAGCCATGCGTTGCACCCCGCGCGCGGTTTCGTGTGAGTATGCGTAAAGCACCACAAACTTGGCGGTTAGCATGATGAAGCCGAACACGAACAATCCACGCACGGCCGGGATCAAGCCATAACGTTCCACGAACCATCCGCCCAGCGGGGCAAAGAACGCCGAACAGACCGCGAAGATCATGATCCATGTCCAGATGTGAACGAGGTGACGTTCTTCGGCATCCTCGACCATGAGACAGGTCCAGGCGGTGTGCGAGATGCGCCACAGGCTGTTCATTACAGCCGCCGCAACGAAAAAGCGTACATCCTGCGCAACCGCCCAGATCAGGCAGGGCACGCCCCAGCACAGCATATCGCAGATGAATAAGGTCAGGCGGCGCCCAAACTTATCCACGATGGCGCCGCTGAGCAGGGCTGAGAAGATCTGAACGACAAGTCCCAGGCTGGCGATGCTCCCGATCTGTTGATCGGTCACACCAAATGCCAGCATATATACAGAAAAGAACGGTGCGAACAGGTTATACGGAATGCCGAACATGACCTCGGTCAATACGGTGACGCGGGGGTTGCCTTTCAGCTCCCGCAGGCTTTGAAAAAGTGGGTGGTTTCTCAACATGGACTGATTGTACATGCTGATGCATGGTTGCCTAGTTGATGAAGCTCCGTATATATTAAGATAAAAAGGCTGACTGAATAAAATTCTTTTCCCAATAAGGCGCGACCATATCTGATTTTTATGACAGGTTGTCGCATAGGTGGTCGGCAACGATGAAGGTGATGCATCCCCTCATCAGTGTGGATAATGCTTCTTGAATGGGAGCCTGCGTGCTTCAATATTAAAGCTTGAACTGCGTTTTTATTCTTGCAAATTGTTCCTGAACATCCACCATTCCATCGATCACAATGACAGGAAAGCCACAGGCGTTTGCCTGACGAAGTACTTCCTGCCCGAAGAGCGCATCGCGTTTCATCCAATTCTCAAAAGCCTGTTTGGGGTCTCTGCATTCGTTCAGGATCGATCGGATCCACGGGCGCTGGCTGTAATGATGAAGTTGAAATTCCATCGTTGGGACCATGAAAACGATATTCTCGCGCTTCGAGGAAAAAGGTCGGATCAATTCCGGCAAAAAAGCCGCGCCTTCGAGAATGACGGGCTTTTCTGTTTTGAGTTGTTTCAGGTCATCGAGAATGAAAGGGAAGCGCTCGTGATAATAAGCCATTTCATCGGCTAATAGTTGTTCAGCCGATTGTGACCAGATCTCATTCCATCCCATTTTGGAATATTTGAACGTGACCGGTTGCTTATCCGCCTGTGCGCGTGCCATATGTTCTGATTCGTAATCATCCGCTTTGTAATAATGAAAACCGTATTGGGCAGAGAGCGTTTCGGCAACGGTGCTTTTTCCACTGCAAGGAGAACCGCCGAAGATAAACGCCTGTGAAAATAATTTCTGAAGATGATTGTTCATTTGTTTTATAGGTCATTCTAAGCTGCGGAGCGGCGAAGGATTTCTCTTCCCGCTTGAAGTCTTTCCGGCGTAGTAGAGATGCTTCGCTCTGCTCAGCATGACATGGATTTACGGGAATTGCCAACCAATATTCCCTTCGCCGAAATTGAATGTGAACTTTAACTTGGGCGAATAATTGAGCAGGGCGTTGTCGTGCGAGTTGCTCACTGTGATAAATGAGAAGTTTGCATCACCCGATAGTCTGGAACTTAGGAAAATACCATCTGTTCCGGCATTCGTAATTTCGATATTTTCAAAGTTCGCAGAGGTGATGGCATAACCGCCGTCGAGTTGAAGTCCGCTGAAAGTAGGGGAGTCGATCAAAAGGTCTTTAACCACCAGACCTTTGATCTCGCCCTGCGCCGACCAGATTTTCAATGCGCCATGTTTCAAATTGAACATCGGTCCGCCCGCACGGATCAGCGAGTTGCGTTCAACAAAAGTGTTGCCATCAAACGGATTGGAGTTGAATTGCTGGGCGATGAGAATGCCAGGATACGTGACCACATCGGAGCAAAGATTATCCTCCACGCGATTATCCTTGCCGCCATAGATCGCAAAGCAATTGGCGCGCCATGGGATTTGCACCGTGTTGAAACGGAAGACATTATTAGTGTTGACAGGGTCCCCTTGCGGTGACCACGAAGCCAGCGCGTCATCGCCTGTGTTGCGGAAGTGTGAATTCTCAACAACAGAGTTGCTCGTGCCATTGCAGAAGTTGATTCCGTCTGCAAACAAATTGCGGAAACGACTGTTCTTGATGACCAAACCATTCGTCCCACCGCTGACCCAGAAGCCGACCTTCGTGTGTTCCACCCAAATATTTTCCAGTTGCGAGCCTGTCCCTGCGTTACCGTTGAATCCATTTTCAGGGGATTTGTCATCACGCAGAATCGTCTCGCCCAAAATGGCAAAGTCAGAAAAGCGGCAATTATCCCCCATGCAGTTGAAGCGCGCATATTTTCCGTGGATGGTGGAATACCACATCCCTGCGCCCTGGATCGTGACTCCTGAAACATCGAACCCATGGATTTCGCTTTCGAACGTTCCGACTGGAATCCATACGCCCGTTTTCTCAGCTCGCGCTTTATAGATGCAAGCCTGGATCGCGATACCAGCGTCCTGTCCGCTGTTGGGCACTGCCCCGCATTCTTCAATCGAAATATAGCCTTCCGGTTTTGTGAGCGGCGGTGCGACTTGTTCCAAATCAACCAGATCGATCACATAGTATTCGGCTGTGTCATCTTCATCCACTTGCAACTTGACCGTCGCGCCTGCGGGAATATCACCGACCAATGCGCGCGCTTCATCATAGAAATGATGCGCGCCACCCGCCTTCGGAACGTTGAACGTCTCTTCCTCGCCGCCGTACGACCACGCATATTTTGAAGTCAACTGGATCTTCTGACGGAAGACATTATCCACATACAGACTGATGGTGGACTCCAGCCCAGTCCCATCTTCGGAATCTGGGAGCACGAATCGTACTACGACCGAATTGGCTGATCCCGTTGAAGTGAATTGGACATACTCCCCAGCCTGACTCAACTTAACTGCGCTGCGCCCAGACGACTCCGATGCGATGGCGCCAAATGTTCTATCAGGGAGAAGGACTTCACCATTGGTTTTGGCGGTTTCCGCTTCATATTCGATCCAGGGAACATTCGCGCCGCGACTGCCAACTGGATTTGTTGCAGGAGGAATGACAACAACGGGTGTAGGTGTATTAGCGGTTAATGCGATACCGTCAACAGATTCCAGAACCCAGCGCACATTGTCTGTTGTGACAGGGACATTTTCATATTTCACCTGTCCATCTTCCACATACAAGACTTGCCAGTTATGCCAAACATTGCGAATGGCAACCGGGCCTTGTGATGGGTCACTGTCAAACGTCCAGCGCGGACTCATCCATTCGGGGAAGATCGGAATGACTTCCACATATTGTTTGAGATGTTCGATGGAAAGATAATTTTCACTGGCTTTGTTTTGAAAACGCTTCGCTCCCTGATAATCCTCAATGATCCAAAGAGATGAATCGTTTGAAACATCACCCAGATTGGCATGCCCGTCCTGCTCGTAGAGATATGTCCCGGTCTCCGTGTTCTTGATGCGGACCACGGGAAATGATTCAGTGGAGGAAACTTCTTTTGTCACGGTGGCAGGAACCGGCGTACGCGGAGCGGGAGCCGTGGGGGATGTGCCGGGGGTGGCCGTCGCTTGTTCGGTCGGAGTCCCGGCACATCCCGCAATCATGAGGAGAGAGAGGATGATGGCAATAGAGCGTCGAAGCATTTTAGAAGGTGAGACCACCCTTCGGGGCATGTTGTTGTAAGTAGAAGGCGGCGATGCTGGGCGGGATCATGGCAATGAAGGACGCCGCCATGTAGAGGTTGAGCGGGAAGCCGCGCGTCAGCGTATATAAGCGAACGGATATCGTTTGAAGTTCAGATTGACGCAGGATCAGGAAGGGCCATAGGAAATCCCCCCAAAATCCGATAAATGCAAATAACCCAAGCACCATAATCACGGAAGATGAAAGCGGGATCGTAATGCTGGTGAACATGCGAAGATCGGTAGCGCCGTCTATTTGTGCCGCCTCATACAGATCGCGGGGAATTGCATCAAAGGCATTGTTCAACACCAGGATCATAAAGGAACTGGCTGCATATGGGATCCACAGCCCCAGGAAATTATCGACCAGTCCCATTTTGGCGATGACCACGTAACGAGGGACCAGATAGACGATCCCTGGCACGGCCATGGTGATCAAGATGATGCCGCGAATAACATTTTTGCCAATGGGATTCAGCCGCGAAAGGCTGTATGCTGCGAGTGAGGAGACGAGCAATTGTACGATCACACCTCCACCTGCGGCAATGGCAGTGTTGAGGAATAACCTGCTTATCTTAAAACGCTGCCATGCATCCAGGTAATTGCCCCACAGAGGCGTCTTGGGCCATAAATGAATGCCTGGCCTGACAACATCGATGCTGTTATGCAGACCGGCAGTGAACGAGAAAACGAATGGAAAAATCACCATGATGCTGACGAACAACAGGATGATGAGATAAAAAAATCGAATGAAGCGTCCAAGCGGCGTGCGCCATTCTGCATTGGACATGATGCCACGATTTGCATTGTTCATGATCTTTAACCTTTGCTTAGATCTTCTCTGGTGAACACAACGTATAGAATGGAAAAAAGTGATAAAGCCACCAACATGGAAACACCCCAGGCGGATGCCAACCCAAAATCAGTGCGGGTAAAGGCGATGTTGTAAATTTCCAGAACGGGGGAAGTGGTACTGCTTGCGGGTCCACCATTCGTCAAAATAAAAGGTTCTGTAAATACCTGTGCCACGGTGATGATCTGTAACACCAGCATGATCTGTATTCTGCTCCGCAGGAGGGGCAGCGCTATATAACGAATCCGTTGAAAGACTGTGAAACCATCCAGCTCGGCGGCTTCGAAAAGTTCCGGGGGAATTTCACGAAGTGCATACAGGTAGAGTAATGTTGCTCCTCCAGCTCCAATCCAGGTCATAATGACGATCAGCGCCGGTTTTGCCAGGAGCGGATCCTGTAACCAAAGTTGCGGTGCAATGTTCACAAGTTTTAACAAGCTGTTCAGTATCCCTCCCGTGGGAGCGTAGATCTGTCGCCAAACGATAAGCCCAACGGCGATCGGTATCAAGGTCGGGAGATAGACAATGGTTTGGAAAAAAGATGAAAGCCCGCGCATTTCATTGATGATGAGTGCCAGAACGATGGGAACCATGGCTCCCATGACAAGGCTTAGCAAAACGTAAATGAGGGTGTTCTTCCAGGCTGTATAAAAAATGGGATTGCCAAACATACGGACATAGTTGGAAAATCCAACCCAACCCTGGGGACCAGCAACATTCACCTTTTGAAAACTGTACAAAATGGTGCTCACGATCGGGTACCAGGTAACAAGGGTGAAGGCGAGCAATGCCGGCAGGAGGAATAAATAGGCAACTCCCTGTTTTTGCCAGTTGATACGCCGTCGTGATAGCGGTTTGATATTCGTGGAGGCTGTAATGGCAGATGTTGTCATATTCAAGTTTCTCCTTCTAACTTGCTGACCTGGAAAAAGTCACACTGAAATGATTGCACATAATCTGGGAATGAAAATGAGTTGGGATAAGGGCAACTTTCTTTTTTGACAAGCTTTATGAGAAGTGCGGAAGATCTTTCAATTCAGATGGTTAGTATAAGAGAAATTTTTGGAGGAGGGGACAGGATCAATGTCACCTCCTCCAAATTATCATCTACTCTTCAAAACCTTATTTCAGTTGATCAAGAACATTCGTCTGGAACAGTTGGGCAGCATCCTTAAGAGCAGCCGCCGGGTCTGTGTTTTCATCGGTGACGATCAGGCTGACTACGTTGCCTAATGCAGCATAGTAATCCTGTCCGGCGATCTGCGGTTCATTCTGGAGTCCGATCTGCGCGTTGTTGAACAGAGCATAGTTGTCCACGGGCAGGTTGGCGTACTCTTTCGTGAGGGCTTCGATCTTATCCTGGAATGCGCCCACGTAAATGGGGTAGCTGGGTTCGCCAATGACTGCGGTGGGATTGGTTTTGGTCGCTTCATATCTGGCCTTGACTTCACCCTCACTGAACTGGATGAACAGGCGATAGTAGAAACCAGCTTCGATCTCATCCGGTGTTGCCTTGGCATTGATGAAAGCCACATCACCGCCACCGAGGGAGACCATCTTTCCATCGGGTCCAGCAGGCAATGGAGCAAAGCCGAACTGGTTCATATCCACATCGGGATAGGTCTGTTTGATCCATTCCAACTGTCCGCCAGCCATCAAAACCATGGCAGCATTGCCGGTGGCAAGTACTTCACCGTTGGTCGGCCATTCAAGGAGTTCGCGTGGGAGAGCATCGTACTTCCATTGCAGGTCTTTGATGTAGTTCAACGCAGCGAGTGTTTGAGGATTATCGAAACCGGCGGCGTATTTTCCATCCGAACCTTTGGTAACGATGACAGCATCATCGAGTCCAAAGTTGTAGGCAATGACGGTGCCGTGCCAGCCAGCCTGGTGTGCTTCGCCGCGGATGAAGGAGAACCCGGCGATGCCAGCATCACGATTCGTGAGCTTCTGAGCCATGGGTCCCAACTCTTCCCACGTGGCGGGAGGAGCATCGTAACCTGCATCCTTGAGCATCTGGATGTTATAGGCCAGACCCATTACATAGGCTTCGATGGGCATGCCATAGATCTTGCCATCTGCAGAGACAAGCGACAAAAGATTTGGGTTATAGACCTCATCAAGTTTGGTCGCTTTATAGTAACTGGTTAGATCAGCAGCAAGACCTTGACCAACCATCAGGTCGCGATCGGTGAGATAGCCCTGGAAAACGGTCGGGACCTGGTCACCCGCTACCAATGCCGGGAAAGTGGTTGGGTCGTAGACATAGTCATTACCTGTGACTGTCACATTCGGATACTTGGCCATGAAACGGGCGGCGGCCGCGTTCCAGTCCGCCAGACCGGTGGGGTTGGCTTCCGTAGGGATGCCAACCACGCTGATTTCAACGGGGCGTCCACCTGCGATCTGATCGGGGAAATTGATGAGGCCTTCTTCGGTGGAAGCCGGAGCTTCGGAAACGGGCGCATCGGTTGCAACCGGCGCTTCCGTCGCGGGGGTACCGCAGGCGCTGAGGACCAGCGAAGCCAGCAATACCACATTGAGTAATAGAGCGAACGATTTGACTTTCATGATTTTTACTTCTCCTTTTCAAATATAGAGGGACAAGCTACTTGATAAAGTGTTTCCCGAATTTTCTCCGGGCTTTAATACTTTATCTGGTGTGAGTATATAAACAATCAAAGCAGATGTGGTCTAAGGATAGTCTAAATATAGTTGAACGTTCAACTAAAATGTGGTAAGATGGCGCGGATGGAATCGCTTACCAAACGCCGTTTACCAATAACTGCTGTATGGGATGACGAACATATCAAGGTGCTTTTGCACTTCCCGCGCTTTCCCGTACGATTGATCCAGCAGGAACCGTGGCAGTCATGGATTGGACAACGCGGTGGACTGAAGGCTATCCACGCCTATTTGCAAAACTATCCCTTCCCGCCCAGTCACCGCCGTATTCTCGATGTGGTGCTTTCCAACCCTGAGGCGGTTGCAGATGTTTATGCCGACCAATTAAATATCAGCCGTGCCACATATTTTTATCAACTGCGCGAACTTGTCCCGGCCATTGCCCAGGCTCTAAATCACTGGGACCACAATCATGTTGATGTTGCTCCTGAAGACCCCCTTGCATTTCAAAACAATTTACCGAATCCGCTAACAAGCCTGGTGGGCGTGGAGACCACGCTACAAACTTTGTTGCGCCTTTTCAGCCGGGATGATGTCCGTTTATTAACCCTGCTGGGTCCGGGCGGTATAGGCAAGACGCGCATGAGCATTGAGATCGCCCGCCGTTTGGATGGGAGAGAGGTGTGTTTTGTGGATCTCTCCACGTTGACCGCCCCATCACAACTTTGCGGGGCGATAGCACTCTGTCTTGGTTTGAAGGATGCTGTGACGGTCCCGGCTTTGAAAAAAGCCCTCCGAAATCGCGATTTCCTGCTGATTTTGGACAATTTTGAACAGCTTCTTCCCTCTCGAACACTTGTTTCAGACCTTCTTGCCTCTTCTCCCCGATTAAAGATCATTGTTACGAGCCGCGCAAACCTGCAACTCTATGGCGAGTATGAGTTCACCATTCCGCCACTGGCGATCGCGGATATCGAATCCGTGAAGGGACAGCAATTATGGGCGCAGTCCCCGGCGGTGGCGTTATTTGTCCAGCGCGCGCAGGCGGTCAATCCCAACTTTTCTCTAAACAACGGGAATGTGGAGGCAGTGACCGAGTTGTGCCAGCGCATGGAAGGTCTGCCGCTGGCGATCGAACTTGCCGCCTATCAGGTAAAGTATTATTCGCCTCGGGCAATACTGGATCTTTCCACTAATCGACTGGATTTCCTCAGTCAGGGCTCCAGGAGGGTGTCGCCTCATCATCAGGCCATGCGCACCGTGCTGGATTGGAGTTTTGAACTGCTCACACGTGATATGCAAAACTTCTTATGCCAGCTTTCTATTTTCCCTGAAAGTTTTACCATTGATGAAGCGAGATCCGTTTGTGACATGGAAAATGTTGAAGCCGGATTAAACTCCCTGATCGATCAATCTTTGCTGGAACAAAATCCTTGTCCAGATGGCAAACCAAAGTTCAAAATGCTTGGCATGGTGCGTGAATATGCCCATGAAAAGCTGAATAGAATGGGCAATGTTCAACCAGCTTCTTGACAAAAAACAAATTTTCTCCGATAATAAAGTTGAACGTTCAACCAAGGAATCCCTATGAGTATCACTGTTATCGATGTTGCCAAAGAGGCCCAAGTCTCCCGTACAACGGTCTCCAATGTATTTAGTGGAAAAGGAAACTATTCTGAGGATACCCGCAAGGCGGTTCTGACCGCGGCGAAAAAGCTTGGTTATAAACCAAATCTGGCGGCGCGCTCGTTGATCACCAACCAGTCGCGCTTGATCGGGATGATCCTTCCCTCCTACGTGGACACGAACACGCTGACCAACAGTCCGTTCTATAACATTATCATGGATAGTGTCTATTCCGTTCTGCGGGATGAAGCCTATTACGACCTGATCATTTTTTCGGTGCCCTACAAAGAGAAGCTCTTACAGGTCAGCGATTGGATCGATGCCCGTAATGTGGATGGCATCCTGGCGGTTGGTGAATATGATCAAAACTTCCTAAAAGACCTCAACTCCAAAGCCATTCCTGTTGTTCTGATCGACAATTATTCGCGAGGAAACTACCCTAATTTCTCCTTCGTAAACTCGGATGATGAGACAGGTGGTTACCTTGGTGCGCAACATCTGGTCAACAAAGGTTATAAAAAGATCGCACTCTGTGGTGTCGAACTCACTGGACCCTTAATGCAGAAGCGCTATGAAGGCTACAAAAGTGCGCTCAAAGAGGCGGGGCTAAAGGAATATATCTTCGACAAGATCGGCACCCCGTTTGAAGCAGGGCTTCAATTTGCTGATTCACTCGCTGCCCAGGGATTCGACGCAGCCTTCTGCTCGGAGGACATGGTTGCGGTTGGCATCCTGCATGGGATGCACAAAAAGGGCGTCCGCGTCGGGCGGGACTTTGGGCTGGTCGGCTTCGATAACATTTACATTGGCCGACAGGTTTTTCCCGAACTGACCACCATCGATCAATCCATCTTCGAGAAGGGTGAGACAGCTACAAAGACCCTGCTGAAAATACTGAACAAAAAAACCTCGCTCGGCAGCCGCTTGATCCTGCCGGTGAGTTTGGTTTCAAGAGAGACCGCGTAAGTCTCTCTTTTTTTGGCAGGAAGGTTGAACGTTCAACAAGAATTCGTTCCCATCCCTCGTTTTGAGCAAACGGATGGTTATTTTTACGAGGAGTTGTTCATGGCAAAGGTAGCCGATAAATATTTATGTGTGGATCCCTGGAAGATCATCGAAGAAGGATTCCACTCCGATAGAAGCGAAGTCTCGGAATCCCTGTTTTCATTGGCAAATGAATATCAGGGTGTGCGCGGATTCTTTGATGAAGGATATTCGGGCAAAAGCTTGATTGGCGTATACCTGAACGGTATTTATGAAGAACGTTTTACTGAAGGGATGCCCTACAAAGGTATCTCAAATCGATTGGCTTTCATGGTCAATACAGTCAACTGGTTATACACACACATCGAAGTGGATGAAGAAACACTCGACTTGGCAAAAAGCAAATTCTCCGATTTCCGCCGCGAGCTGGATTTTCGCAGCGGCGAGTTGCTGCGTGAATTTATTTGGGAAACAGAATCTGGCAAGAAGTTGAAATTTGTTTTTAAACGCTTGCTCAGCATGGAGACAAAAGAACTTGCTTGCCAGCAGATCCGTATGACACCGTTGAATTTTTCGGGCAAAGTCATGCTGACGATGGGGTTGGACTTCACGATACCCCATCGCATGTTCAATCAGAATTTTTGGGACTGCGCGCGAAAAGAAAATGATGCTGTCCTCTGCGTGACGAAAAACATTGGGCATCGTCTATTTGCGGGGATGAACGTCTATGCAGAAGCAGAGCAAACGCCTATCGAAGAGGAGAAGTTCGTTGGGGTGCGCTTGGAGGTAGATGTTGCTGAAGGTCAAGAATCAATGATCGGGAAGTCTGTGGCGTTGTACACGAACAGGAATCCTACCCAGGCGTTGGACGATGCTTGGGAGCAGGGCATGTCCCAGTTGCAGACATCTACAAAAAAATATGACGAGGTGCTTGAAAGTAATCGCGCGTATTGGAATGATTTCTGGGCGAAGTCGGATATCACGATCGACGGCGACGCCGATACCCAGCAGGGGATTCGCTTTTGCATTTTCCAAATGCAACAGACCTATCGCGGCGTGATCGATGGCGCGAACATCGGCGCGAAAGGGCTGACTGGTGAGGCGTATAACGGCAACGCGTTTTGGGATACCGAGACGTATTGCCTGCCGTTCTATTTATTCAGCAATCCGAAAGCGGCAAAGGCATTGCTCGATTTTCGATATAAAACTCTTCCACAGGCGATGGCTCGCGCGAAAGATTTGGATTGTGAAGGTGCGTGTTTTCCCATCGCAACAATTGATGGGACTGAGAGTTGTACGCTGTGGCAGCATGCAAGTTTACAGTTCCAGCCTACGACCGCAGTGGCATATGGGATTTGGCATTACGTGAATGTGACGGGCGATACCGCGTTCTTGCGCGCAGAAGGTGCGGAGTTGCTTGTGCAAATTTGCCGCTTTTTAGCCAGCCGTGGACAGTGGTCTGCAAAAGGGAGGTTTGGTTATTACGCGGTGATGGGACCTGATGAATTTCAGATGATGGTCAATAACAATGCCTATACCAATTACATGGCAAAGCGGACGTTTGAGTTTGCTCTGGATGTATTAAGCTCCCTCTCCCAGCGGGAGAGGGCAGGGGGTGAGGGAGAGATTGTGCCTCGCGCCGAAGTAGACAAATGGCGTGAAATGGCAGACAAAATGTTTATTCCATATGACCCCGAAACCAAACTGTTTGAACAGCACGAAGGCTTTTTCAATCTTCCGCATATTGATGTGGATACGATACCAGTGGAAGATTTCCCGCTCTACCATCACTGGTCATATGACCGTATTTATCGCAACGACATGATCAAGCAGCCCGATGTGTTGATGTTCATGCTTTTGTACAACCAATCATTTTCATTGGAAGAGAAACAGGCGAACTACGACTATTACGAGCCGCGCTGTATTCATGAGTCATCCCTCTCTCCATCGGTGCATTCGATCCTTGCCTCCGAACTGGGACGATATCAGGAAGCATTCGACTTCTTCCATTTTGCAACACGGATTGACCTGGATAACTACAATCGCAACACCCATGAAGGGATTCACACCACCTCCATCGCTGCAGCCTGGATGAACATCGTCTACGGCTTTGGCGGGATGCGCTCGGATGGGGACATTCTCTTATTCAGCCCATCCATCCCTGCACACTGGAACGGATATAGTTTTCAGGTCACGTATCGCGGCTCGGTTATCCGCGTGGAAGTTTCACAGGCGGAAGCAATCATCAAGGCAGTAACCGGGGAACCCGTCAAGATAAAAGTCGGTAGTCAGGAAGTACAAGTAGACCAGCAGGGGATCTCATTTCCAATCAAAGACAAAGAAGCGGTGGGATAGGAATATCAAATGGACTGGAACATCACGGAAACGAATCAACTCACTCCCGAGGATATTGACCGTCAGGGGAACAAACTGCTGATCGGCAATGGCTACATTGGGTATCGCGGCACATTGGAAGAGTTCAACAAGGAACAGAAGACCGCCACGATTGTCTCTGGGCTATATGACCGCGTCGGTGACCAATGGCGTGAACCCGTCAATTTCCCGAATGGAGGTTTTGTGCAAGTTGTCTACAAAGGCGAGCCGCTTCATGCAATGACGAGCAAGGTTGTTTCCCACACTCAAGGCATTGACATGCACTCGGCGGTTCACGTGCGCGAAACTACTTTTGAAACATCTGACGGCAATTGCATCACTATTCGTTCACGGCGCTTCGCCAGTTTGGCGCGCCACCATCTGCTTTGCATGGAATATTCCATCAGTGCAGATCATGAGTGTCTAATCGATATTCGCACAGGCATTAACGGCGATGTGTGGGATATCAATGGTCCACATTTGCGGGCGATGGATACATGTGAGAAGGATGGTGTCATCTCGGTATGCGCCATCACCCATAAAAATGCGATTCCGATTGTCGTATCTGAAGTGGTCGTGTGTCCGGTGAAGTGTAAGGATGAGACGATAACGAAGTCATTTCGTGAGTTCCGCAAGATCCATCTTCAAGACACTTTTACATTTTACAAATTCATTTCGCATGTCACGGGACTTGATACACCCAATCCGTGTGAAATCAGCCATCAGCTCTGTCAACAAGCCGCATCCATCGGCTTCGACGAACTTCTCAAAGAACATTCTGCGCTTTGGTCGCAACGTTGGGAATCCTGCGACATTCAGATCATCGGTGACGAAGAGGCGCAACAAGCTTTGCGTTTCAGTATGTATCACTTGCTCTCCATTGTCCCCACACATACAGAGCGAGCATCTATCCCTGCGCGTGGCATGTCGGGGCAAATGTATAAAGGCGCGATCTTCTGGGACACCGAAATTTTCATGCTCCCGTTTTTTACGCATGCCTTTCCAAAACTTGCGCGCAATCTTTTGCTCTATCGTTATCACACTTTGGATGGTGCGCGCCGCAAGGCTCATGAATATGGTTATCGCGGCGCGTTCTATGCCTGGGAGAGTCAGGATACGGGCGATGACGCCTGCACACTTTTCAATGTCACCGATGTGTTCACCAATCGTCCCATGCGCACCTATTTCCGCGACAAGCAGGTGCACATCAGCGCAGATATCGTCTACGCCTTCTGGCAATATTTTTCGCTGACAGGCGATGCGTCCATTTGGCACGATGGCGGCGCGGAAGTTGTCTTCGAATGTGCGCGCTTCTTTTTATCGTACGTTTACTTCAACCCCGATAAACGACGCTACGAAATTCTCGATGTCACGGGTCCCGATGAATATCACGAGCGTGTTCATAACAATGCCTACACCAATCGCATGGTAGCGTATACATTGGAAGTTTGTCAAAAGGTTGCAGATCATCTCGGACAAAACTCTCCAGACTTTTTTGGGGAATTGATAACGACTCTTGGCTTCGAGTCTGACCTTGCATTTATCCATGACATACTCCCAGATCTTTATCTGCCCGATTCAAACCCGACCGATCATCTGATCCCGCAATTCGACAATTATTTCACGCTGGAAAATCTTCCGATAAAAGACCTGGTCGAGCGCAAGTTGCATCCGCATGAATATTTTGGCGGCGGGAACGGAATTGCCACCACCACGCAGATCATCAAGCAAGCTGATGTCGTCTTGATGTTGTATCTCTTCGGTGAACGCTATTCTCTTGAGACAAAATCCACCAACTGGGAATATTACGAACCGCGCACCGAACATGGCTCCAGTCTGAGTGCCTGCTCCTATTCACTCATCGCTGCCCAACTCGGCAAAGTGGACTGGGCATATAAATACTTCATGAAAACCGCCACCATTGACTTAAATGGCAAGGGCAAACAATACGTTGGTACTTTATACATCGGTGGGACACATCCCGCTGGTAACGGCGGCGCGTGGATGTCCGCAGTCTTCGGTTTGTGCGGCATCCGTTGCATGAGCGATGCCATATCCATCAATCCGCATCTCCCTGCTCATTGGGAACGAGTCACCATTCCATTCATGGTGCATGGACAAAAACTGAAGATCACGCTCACGCACGAAAGTATCATTATCAAACCGGTGATGCCACTGGAAATCCCGCTCACTGTTTCTGTAGACAAGTCAGTTTATTCGCTTCATGCAACAAACGAGATCAAAATCCCAACCTAGTATCACCCTTTGTGCACCTTAGTGACCCTTCGTGGTGAATCTTTTGAAGGAACAACATGATTCGAGAAATGCATGCCGCCATCTTCGACCTCGATGGGGTCATCGTCGACACAGCCAAATATCACTATGTTGCCTGGAAACGCCTTGCCAATAATCTGGGCTTTGACTTCACCGAAGCGGACAACGAACGTCTCAAAGGCGTGAGCCGCGTTCGCTCGCTGGAGATCCTGCTTGAGATGGGCGAGCTGACTTTGGACGAAGCAACCAAAGCCCAACTCGCCGCCCGTAAAAATGACTGGTATGTGGATTACATCTCTCATATGGATGCGTCCGAGATTCTGCCCGGCGCGGCGGAATATCTGCAAAATATCCGTGCCAGGGGAATCAAAACTGCGCTTGGCTCCGCCTCTAAAAATGCACCTCTTATCCTTGAGCGGTTAGGTATCTCATCATTATTTGATGCCATCGTGGACGGTAACAAAGTCAGCAAAGCCAAACCTGATCCCGAAGTCTTTCTGCGCGCTGCAGAAGAAGTCAATATCCCACCTGCAGAATGCGTGGTCTTTGAGGATGCCGAGGCAGGAGTCGAAGCCGCTCATCGTGCGGGGATGGGAGTCGTCGGTATTGGCAGACCAGCCATACTCAGAAAAGCGGATGCTGTCATTTCCGGATTGGATCAATTACTGGTCATTGGCTGATATTATAAAAAAAACAGTCGGGGAGAATACAAAATTTAAACGGCATCAGGATGCGGCTTCGGCTTGTGGCGTTATCTTCTTCCATAGGGTTCAGTTACAAACAAGGTAGTACTTTTGTCATCCAAATGCCATTTGAGTCAATTAATTTGTCAATTAATGACAACTTTGTCAATTAACGTTCGGGTACAGTAGGGACATCGAGCCCGAGATCATACTTTATCAGTACTCAGAAGGAGAAAAAATGAATACGAAACAGATCGAACTTGTTCAGGCATCATTTGAAATGGTGCGCCCCATTGCAGACCAGGCATCGGAGACTTTTTATCAGCGTTTGTTCGAAATCGCTCCGCAGTACAGGTCGATGTTTAAGCACGATATGAAGAAGCAAGGCGCCATGCTCATGAGCACGCTGGGGTTGGCTGTCGGCAGCCTGAATAACCTGGAAGCCATTTTGCCGGCCGTCCGTTCGCTGGGTCAGCGCCATGCTGGCTATGGCGTGACAGCCGAGCATTACCAGCCGGTGGCGGAAGCCTTCCTCTGGACTCTGGAGCACTATCTTGGCGAGGACTTTACTCCTGAACTGAAGGATGCATGGGTGGAGGCTTATACCACACTTGCAGGAGTCATGATCGAAGCCTCACAAGCTGTACCAGCATAATCAAATTCTTCCCAATAGCCTTCCTATATAAAGGAGCAGGTCGCACTGACCTGCTCCTTTGGCATTAGCGCTAACTCGATTTTTCTTTAGTTCCCTGCTGCATTGCTCATGACTTCAATCAATGCATCGAATGACAACGCCCAGGCATTTTTCACTGCAGGGTCAAAATGACCTTTTAAATGTTTTTCTAGTGCCCATAAGAAAGATTCTTTTGCGAATGGATAATATTCTGCTTTAACTCCGTAACTGGCGTGGCGTTCGCCGAGTGCCTGTACGGCTGGCAGGATGCTTTCCATATCATCCAGGCTACTCACAGCCAGTTCAAGGGTGGTCATTAACATGGCTCCCTGGGTTTTCATGTCTCCGGTAAAAAGCCTTCTCAGGTGAGGAGCGATCTCGAATAGGTGGGCATAAAAACTTTCAGCAATTTGGTCGGCTATTGGCCGAATATGAATGAGAGAATCGCGTATAAATCCTACTTGTTCTGTTTCCATTTCTTTTCCTCAAATCAACCAAATCATCATTATGGTAATTATAACTACTCTTGGATGAGCAGGATACCATTGATTATCAAATAAGACAAACCTGGTCGGCAATTGCACCTCTCTTGTCAAAGATGTATAATCAACGTGCTATGCAGGGTTTGCTCGCCGTCTCCCCGCAGAATTTCACCAATTTTGGTGAGCTGCTCCGCTTTTTGCGTGAGCGAGTGGAACTATCGCAAAAAGAACTGGCTTTACAGGTGGGTTATCACTATAGCTATATGAGCCGGATTGAAAAAAACCAGCGGACTCCCGATCCTACAACCCTGATGGCGCGTTTTGTGCCGGCACTTTCCCTGGATGGTGAACCAGAATGGACAGCCCGTCTGCTTGAGCTGGCTGGAGGATCGGAAGCGAAGAATCCGTCAACGCTCCCCGTTTCAGACCAATCAACGACCTCTTCATCCCACCCGCCAACCGCTCTTCCGATATTTGATCTTTCCGCCAGCAATCTTCCGATCATTCTTACGCCATTGCTTGGTCGCGACGAAGAAGTCCTCGCGCTGACAAATCTGCTCGCCCGCAGCGATGTGCGGATGGTGACATTGATCGGACCTCCCGGTGTAGGCAAAACGCGTCTGGCGGCGCATGTCGCCTCTCAAATGGCGGGACAGTTCGCACATGGTCCCTTGTTCGTGGATTTATCACCGGTTTCGAATAAAGATGCTTTTATGCCGACCCTTGCAGAGAAGCTGGGCGTCCGGGAAAAGTCGGACGTTCCACTTTTAAAAAGTATCTCAACGTTTCTCCATCGGCGTAATATCCTGTTGATACTCGATAATTTCGAACACGTCATTGATGCTGCCGATCATATTCTGCCGCTGTTATTTGGCGCACCATCTGTAAAAATTCTCGCCACCAGCCGCGAAGCCCTGCATGTTTCCGGAGAGTTTGAATTTCCGTTGGCTCCGTTTACCTTGCCAGAGTCGACATCCGATTCAAATACTGTGTATATCGATGGAAAATTTCCCGAAGATCTCTCACATTTCGCGGCAGTGCAATTGTTTGCTCAGAGGGCGCAGGCGATCCAGCCCACCTTTAAACTGACCCGTGAAAATATTATATCCATAATAGATATTTGTCGACACCTGGATGGCTTGCCGCTTGCGATTGAACTGGCTGCGGCTCGTATCAAGACTCTGAGTCCGCAAGCCATGCTCCAACAATTGGATCGCCGCCTCGATTGGCTCACGCATGGTTCGCGCAGTGCAACCCTCTCACAGCAAACGCTGCGCGGAACGATGGAATGGAGTTATAACCTGCTGTCTGAACCGGAATGCATTCTCTTACGGCGATTATCCGTGTTTTCAGATGGCTGGACCCTGCGTTCCGCTGAATCGATCTGTGCTGACCCGGTGGAGGGAGGCAGGGAGCCAATCCTTCGGCGCGAAGATGTATTGGATTTGATCGTTAAGTTGGTCGATAAATCATTGGTGGTAACGGATGTCCGTAGTACACGACAGGCACGCTATCGCCTTCTTGAGACCTTGCGTGACTTTGCTCGTGAAAAACTTTCGCAGGCAGGCGAACTCACTGAAATCCTCGACCGTCATCTGGCACACTTTACCGAGTATGCGGAAGAATCTGAACGGCACCTGGATGGTGACGACCAGGCAAAATGGATCGAAATCAGCGGGAGGGAACATAATAATTTCCGTTCGGCGATGGATTATTCACTCGGGCCTGGTGCTGATATAGCATATGGTATTCGCATCGGTGCAGCGATAAGTTTGTTTTGGATCGAACGCAGTCACTTTCACGAGGGACTCGAACGCCTGCAAAATCTGTCGCAACATGCGGTAGCTCCGGAACATCAACAAGCAAGAGCAAAAATACTGTACCGTGCGGCAGCCATCCATTCACGATTATCTTCCTATAATGCTGCCTACAAATTATGTCAGGAAAGCATCGAAATTTCCCGTGCACTCGATGACAAACGCTCTCTTGCCAGCGCCCTGTTTTATATGGGAGATATTCGCATCGCCATTCGAGATTACGCTCAGGCAAAAGTTGTTTTGGAGGAAAGTATATCCATTTGCTGGAGCATTCATTTCCCTCAACAGTTGAACATGGCGCTGACCAGCCTGGCGCGTGCTTTGCATGAAATGGGTGAATCGGAACGTACATCAGCCGTCGCCAGGGAGGGACTGGCAATTGCAGAACAGGCCGATGACACCTGGGGCATCATTCATGCTCTTCAATTGCTGGGTTCACTTGGCAGGTTCAATACCGAATATGATATTTCCATAGAGTATTTCGAGCGAAGTTTGCCTTTTATTCGTCTGATCGGCGATCGGTTTGCTGAAGGGGTTACCCTTGCCAATTTATCCATACTATATAACTTGAAGGGAAACCATCCTGTTTCTGGTCATGCAGCCGAACGGTCATTTGCCTTGTTCCAATCCATTGGAGATGAGGTGCAACAACCGTTCCCTCTTCGTATGATGGGATATTCTGCGGTTCATGCCGGGAATATTGTTCGCGCCCGTGCGCTCATTCTGGAGAGTTTGAAAGGGAATCAATTGCAGGAGCATATTCCTGGACAATTGGCATGCCTGATCGCATTGGGAACATGTGAACTTGAGGATGGAAACGTGACCAAGGCTGTCAAGCTGGCCGGGTTCGCTCAGGATCAACTGCAAATAGAGTCCTTTTCATTTATGGAGCCGGATGCTTTTGCTCTCGAACATCTTCTCGCCACAGCCAGAGAAAGACTTGATGTAGATGTATTCGAGCAGACACTTCTAAACAGTCGATCCTTGCAGATGCGCGATATCGTTTCTCAAGAATTGTCTTCAGTAAATTAACTATAGGGGTCATCGCTTGTATGGATATCTAAAGGGGAATCCAATTAAGAAACCATTAATTTGATTGTATAAAAAATCCAGATCGCCTTGTCCATTCTAGACGAGGCGATTTTGTTTGACTTGAAATTTTTTCTGAAAGAAGGTATATTTATAGAACAACTGTGCTAAAGTTAGTCTAAATTCCCCAAATAGAGAGTCAACTTTATAGAATAGGAGAGATATGATGACAAGTAGTAACCGTTCGATTTCCATAACCGCCCCTTCCATTTCAGAATTGCGCGCCCTCTTCAATGGACGCGTGATCGCTCCGGATGACGCCCGATACGAACAGGCGCGGACCGTCTTCTACGGCGGCATTGACCGCCACCCAGCCGCCATTGTCCGTGTCGCGGATGCGGGTGATGTCTCCCGGCTCGTTTCGCTGGCACGCGAAACCGGGACCGAACTTGCCATCCGCAGTGGTGGACATAGCAGTGTCGGCTTCAGTACGACCGAAGGTGGCATCGTATTGGACCTGTCCAATATGAAAGACTTGCAGATCGATGTTGAGGGGCAAACTGCCTGGGCGGAAACTGGTCTGACCGCTGGCGAGTTTACAAGCGCAGTGGGTGTCCACGGACTCGCGATCGGATTCGGCGATACCGGTTCGGTCGGGATCGGTGGATTAACGCTGGGCGGCGGTGTTGGCTATCTCGTGCGCAAATACGGGCTGACCATTGATGATCTGCTAGCCGCTGAAGTTGTCACAGCCGACGGGCAACTCCTTCACGTGGATAACAACTCACACCCCGATCTCTTCTGGGCGATCCGCGGCGGTGGAGGCAACTTCGGTGTCGTGACCCGTTTCCAGTTCCGGTTACACAAAGTGGATTCTGTAGTGGGTGGCATGTTGATCCTGCCAGCCACGGCGGATGTCATTGCCAGATTCATGGCAGAGGCGGAAGCCGCGCCCGATGAACTCTCGACTATTGCAAATGTAATGGGAGCTCCTCCGATGCCATTCCTGCCCGCGGAAGTCCATGGTAAATTGATCGTGTTTGCCATGCTGGTCTATGCCGGTGACGTTGAGTCCGGTGAACGCGCCCTTGCGCCGTTTCGAGCAATCGCGACCCCGCTGGCTGATATGATGAAGCCAATGAGTTATCCGGAAATTTATCAACCGGAGGAAGGTGAATACCATCCTGTCGCGGCAGGGCGCACGATGTTCGTCGATTCGATTGACCGCTCTGTGGCGGAGACAATTCTCAACCACCTTCGGTCTTCCACTGCTTCCATGGCTGTGGCACAACTCCGTGTGCTGGGCGGCGCGATGGCGCGCGTGCCTGTCGATGCCACTGCCTTTGCGCATCGCAGATCGAAGATCATGGTCAATCTTGCCGCGCTATATGACAAGCCGGAAACAAAAGGAACTCACGAAGCCTGGGTCTCGAATTTTGAATCAGCCATTCGGCAAAGCTACCATGGCGTCTATGTTAATTTCCTTGGCAATGAGGGCGAAGCGCGTATCCGTGCGGCGTATCCGGGTTCCACCTGGGACAGACTTGTGTCGGTCAAACAGCGCTACGACCCGACCAATCTCTTTCGGCTGAATCAGAATGTTCCACCAAAGAGTTAGACTTTGTTCATCTCAGAGTGAGTAGGAGTAGTTGTGAAAACAAAACATTGGATCGTATTTATTTTACTGGGAGCCATCTGGAGTTCATCCTTCATGTGGATCAAGATCGCCCTGGAGGAGGTGGGTCCAATCACGCTGGTGGCCTTCCGAGCTTTGTTCGGGCTGGCGTTCGGCATCATTGTCATACTCATCCAACGCGTCCAATTGCCGCGAACGTTCAAGGAGTGGCTTCCCCTTCTGGTCGTCGGGCTCACCAATGTGGCCATCCCGTTCTTCCTCATTTCGTGGGGGGAACAATCCATTGACTCGGCGGTCGCGTCCATTCTGGATGCCACTGTCCCCTTGTTCACCATTCTGATCGCCCACTTCCTGTTGCGCGATGACAAGATGACCGTGCCCAAAGTATTGGGTCTGGTCGTCGGTTTCGCAGGCATTGTGATCCTGATGAGCAAGGATCTTGGCGCATCCTCCAGTTCGCTGCTTGGGCAGATCGCTGTGGTCGTGGCTTCCCTGTTCTATGCGATCAGCGCCGTCTATATCCGCAAGACGACTGAAGATGTACCAGGCATTCTTCGGAGCGCCGGTCCATTGGTCTCAGCCTCGGTGGTCATGTGGCTGGGTTCGTTCCTGTTCGAGAGTCCGGTCACGCTCCCGCAATTGGGAATCACCTGGGTGGCACTACTCTTCATGGGCGTCCTGGGCTCGGGTCTCGCTTTTGTGATGGCTTTTTACCTGATCCACGAGATCGGACCAACCCGCACTTCGATGGTGACATATCTTTTCCCGCTGGGCGGCGTGATCCTGGGAGTTATTGTTTTGCGTGAACAATTAACATGGCAGGTTATCGTGGGCGCCATCTTCATCCTTGCCAGCCTCGCCATTGCCAATTGGGAACCGAAGAAACAGGACTTAAGCGAGAGCCAGCAAATAGTTTCAAACTAACAAACATGACTCACCTCGAAATTAATCTTTCTGGCTTTTAGCTACGGATTTATCCTTCAGGTATCATGTCACTTATTTATACGAAATAAGCCGACCCGTTCAAAAGGTCGGCTTTTCGTTCGGCTCATTTTTGGCAGTTAATTCAAAAATCCGTGGCTGACACCTTATTTCTTCGAAGCAAAAAAGAGTTCTCTCTTCATAAAGACAATGACTGTCGCCACGATGACCCAGACGATCGCATTGACCATCATGAACGACGTTTCATAGATTACATCCAGGAAGAGCAGGTTGGAGAGGTTGATCGCCAGATGGAAGATGCTTGCCAGCGCGACATTGAAGCCAGTATCCTGTACCAAAGCGTAGATGACCACCGAATAGGAAATGAGCACCAGCGCGAGGAAGAAAAGAAAAACGGGCCCTTGAGCGAAGAACTGGACATGGATCGGCATCCACAACACGCCCACCAACAGCGACGAAAAGAGTCCGCGCATACGCGGGTCCAGTTTCTTGTGGAGATAACCGCGCCAGCCAAGTTCCTCACCAATTGCTCCGAATGGCATCCATAAGATGAGCAGAGCGAGGGACCCATACGTTGGTGCATCCGCGGAAGGTTCGATATGCAGCAGGGAACGGATCAATAAAACAATTAAACCCACTCCCAATGGGATCAAAGCGGCACAAAGATAACGTGTGGCAGGTGTCTCTTTCGAAAAGAAAGTGATTTTGTGCCCATCCTTGCGGAAGATCAATAGCATCAAAAGCGCGGCAATGCCCGGACCCCACTGCGCCAGTCCGATCTCCGGAGGCAACAGACCGGTCGCCTGCTGGATTCCACCTAAAAGCATCAGGAAGAGCCAGGTTAGCACATAAAAAACGCTGATACGCAGGAACATTTTATTTCTCCATTATGTTTCTTGGTGATGACCACTCTTAATTTTGTAATAATACTATGTACATGGGGATTATGGTAATTGATGTTAACATCTGGTAAACGATTTGCAGCGAGTCCAACTTTTGCATACACTTAGCGTAGAGATAATTGGAGGACCCAATGACTCGAAAACTTTCCGTCACCATCATTCTCGTTTTGCTGGCTTCCCTTTTTGGTACCATTCCCGCTTTGGCGGCGAAATCGTATTATGCCGAACGATTCGATGTGCAGATCGACCTGCAGGAGAACGGTTCGGCGATCGTGACCGAAACGGTCGAATTCCGTTTCAGCGGTGACCCGTTCACGTTTGCCTTCCGCGAGATCTCCGCGACCGAAACCGACGGAGTCACCTTCCTCGATGCCAGCATGGACGGCGTCCCCATGCCTCTCGGAACGGGGGCTGGGCAGGTGGAGGTCGAGGCGGGGAATCCGCTCAAGGTAACGTGGCATTTCTCCCCGACGTCTGACGCGGCGCACGTGTTCACTGTCCGCTATCGGGCTGATGGACTCATCCGCAAGGGCGATGCCGATACGCTCATCTGGCGCGCCATCCCCGAAGACCACGACTACTCGATCAACCATTCAACGATCACTTTGACGTATCCACCGAAGGCGACTTTGCTCGAACCGCCGACCCTCGACTGGAACTATGACTCCAAATGGGAGGAGAACCGCATCATCCTCACCGCAGGCGGACTCGCTGAAGATGAGGATCTGATCCTCACTGCGAGATTTTCCCCGAACAGCCTGACGCAGGCCGCTCCGCAGTGGCAGGCACAAAAAGAACAGACCAATGCCGCGGCTTCTAAAGCATTGCCTTTTGGTTTTGGTGCAGGCATCGTGACTTTGATACTCGGTAGCCTGGGACTATTCACTTACGCCCGCGCCAATGCACGCGAGTTGAATACCAGCTCCATCATTTCCACCGCCAACCCGCCGGCGGATGTGTCACCTGCCATCATCGGCAAATTGACCGGGCAACAACATAACTTTATGGGCGCGATATTTGATCTCGCCCAGCGCGGCGTATTGGAAGTGCGTGAGGAAAAAGGTTTCTGGGGAACGAAGAATCACGTACTGGCTCTTATGGATCATGCGGTTGTGTTGAAGCCCCACGAACAGGGTTTATTGGACGCCTTGTTTAAATCTGGTGAAACCCAGATCAATATGAACGAAGTCGGTACCCGGCTGGCGATGAAAAACAAATTGTTCGATGAACCGCTCGAACAGGAACTTGTCCAACGTGGCTGGGTGGATTTGGAGTGCAAACAAAAACGGACCTGGTTGATGGCGGTTGGGATTTTGATGATATTCATATCCATCACCGTTGGCTTCATTAGCATGGCGAGTGGCGGGATGGTTATCTCGAGAAATCCAGCCTGGTTCACACCGCTTGCCATCGTGATCGGGCTCAGCGCAGGTCTGTTCGTCCTGTCCATTCCGTTGTTGATCTACGCCGGGACATTCTCCATTCTCACACCTGCGGGCGAGGAACAATCCGCGCGTTGGAAAGGCTTTGCCGAATATCTCAAGCAGGTAAGCAAGGGCAGGGAGCCCGCCATCCGACCCGACACTTTCGAAAAATATCTGGCATATGCCGCGGTGTTTGGATTGGGCGCCCATTGGGCAAAGTACTTCCAAAATCTTGGTGGTGTTCCACTCCCGATCTGGTTCCATGCCATGGCAGGAAGTAATGGTGACTTCGGCGCGATGGTGGCAGTCATGTCCGCTTCGGATTCGGCTGGCGCCAGTGCGGCGGCAGGTGGAGCGGGCGCCTCGGGCGGTGGTTCCAGCGGCGCCGGGTAACGGGTCCCGGCTGGTTACTCACATCCATGGTATCGCTCTATTCGATACCATGGAAAATTAAACTGCCCTCCCAGGGAGGTGGCACGTTCATCCTTGGGTCGGTACACTTCCAGTACGGAATGTGCTATTGGGAGTTTTGATTCCCTCTCATCGGATGTGATGGGAACGAAAAAAAGACCAACCGAGGATGTAACGCATGTTGTCACAGAACCTGCCTGATTTTGATATGCTCTGGGATTATTCCCAGCCTGACCAAACGGAGACAAGATTTCGCGAGATCCTTCTGCAAGTGCCGGAGGATGATCCCGCCCTGCTGGAACTGCTTACACAGATCGCCCGGGCACAGGGATTGCAACACAAATTCGAAAAAGCGCACCAGACCCTCGATCAGGTTGAACGGAGGTTGGGAGGAGTTGCCTCGCGTCCGCAAATCAGATATCTTTTGGAGCGCGGGCGTGTGTTCAATTCGTCGGGCGACCCCGAACAGGCGCGTCCCTTTTTCGAGCAGGCACTGGACCTGGCGACGCAATTGAACGAGGACTTTTACGCAGTCGACGCGATCCATATGCTGGCGATCGTCGCCCCAGCCGGTCAAAGCCTGAGCTTGAACCTGCGAGCCATACAACTGGCGGAGTCCTCCGCTGATGAAAGAGCGCGCAACTGGCTTGGCTCCTTATACAACAATACAGGCTGGTCATATCACGACATGGGTGAATATGCCTCAGCGTTGGCAGCGTTCGAGAAAGCAGAAGCATACCGAAGGGTGAAGGGAAGCGTGAAAGAGACGAGAGTCGCGGTATGGTGTGTGGCGCGCGCGTTGCGTTCGCTGGATCGCGTCGAAGAGGCATTGTCCAAACAGATGGCATTAAAGGCTGAGTTTGAATCCGCGGGGGAAAGCGACGGTTTTGTTTTTGAAGAGATCGCAGAATGTCTGCTGGCCTTGAAGCGGTTGGAAGAGGCACGCCCGCATTTTTCAAAAGCCCATGAACTGCTGGCCAAGGACACGTTCCTGGTGGAACGGGAACCTGAGCGATTGGCGCGTTTGAAGAAACTCGGCAAGGTTGGATGACTTCAACTTATACTGTGGACATCTTCTACCCTGTATTTTAGTCACTACCAGATTTTGAAACGAATATAGTGATAAATGACCTGAATAATTCCTGACCAATTTGTGGGGGATAACATGACTTATTTGTGGTATATTTCACAAGCCGGGAAAGAGCATTACATTCTATGGAGGTGATCTTCCTGGATCCGCTTATTGGTTCTGGGAATATTGTAGTGGAGAACCTGTAATACGATGGAAAGCATTCAATATGGCTTGTTTTTACTGGGGGCCATCTTTTGTGCGTATCGTGCGATAGTGTCCAAAAAAATCCTGTCAGCGACAATCTATCTGGCGTGCATCAGCGCACTTGTATCCGCTACGCTCTATTTGTTGGGCGCAGCACAGGTGGCGGTCATGGAACTTTCGGTCGGCGCGGGGCTTGTGACCGTGTTGCTGGTCTATGCCGTGAGCGTGGTCGGTGACGACGCGCTCGACCCGGCATCGGTGATCCCCAAGCCGCTGGCTTTTGTTTTGGTGGGAATGGTAACGATCCTGCTGGGGTTCATGGCTTTCCCGGCGATCCAAACGAACATTGAGAACAGTTCGATCGCTCTTGCCATTGCCTTATGGCAGAACCGTGTATTGGATGTTTGGATCCAGATCGCGTTGATATTTTCCGGTGTGATGGGGGTGTTGGGCTTGCTATCAGAAAAGACACCCGGTAGGACTGAGGAGATCCATCAGTGATGTTCACTCCATTAAATGTTATTTTGTTCGGCGTAGTGGGGCTGCTCGGTGTGGGGTTCTACGGTTTGCTCATTACCAGAAACCTGATCAAAGTGGTCATGGTGCTGCAGATCCTGATCAAAGCGGTCATTCTGGCGTTGGTGCTGGCGGGGAAGTTAAGCGGCAACATGGGGTTGGGAATCTCCACCGCGGCAACGGTCCTCGTGGCGGATACCATCGTCGCCGTGGTGGGACTCGCTCTTGCCGTCCAGGTACGTCGTCGCTTTGGTACGCTCGATGTGCCGAAGATATCCACGTTACGAGGTTGATATGGCTGGGATACTCGTCACTCTCGTAATTGGTCTTCCGTGGCTTGGAGCGATTGCCGTTTGGCAGGCAGGAAATGGACGCGCAAAACTCCAACATACTCTTGCCATTGTTTTCAGCGTGCTGACGGCGATCATATCTCTTGTGCTGTTGATGTTCGCCAGTTCAGAAGCAGTGATTCAAATCCCCCTTGGTGTTTCCTTCGGCGAATTGACATTTGTTCCCGATGGTCTCGCCGTGTCGTTGACCGCCATCGCAGCGGTTGTCGGTTCACTGGCGGTGATCTTCTCCGTGGATTATATGCACGGCGATACTCAATTGGGACGGTATTACTTCCTTGTGCTGTTCTTCATCGGCGCGATGATCGGGCTCGTGCTGAGTGGCAATCTGCTCTTTACCTTCTTCTTCTGGGAAATCACGGCACTATGTTCATACGGTTTGATCTCGTTCTACAACGATGACCCGAAAGCAGTGGCGGGCGGCATCAAGGCTCTCATCATCACGCAGGTCGGCGGGGTGGGGTTGTTGGTTGGAACGTTGATCGCCTATGTAAATCTTGGCAGTTTTCAAATTTCAGTCCTGCTCGAAAAAGCAACAACGCTCCCTTCAGTTCCCCTCTCTTTTATCGCATTTAGCTTCCTGATCGCTGCCGCGGCGAAGTCGGCGCAGTTCCCGTTCCACACGTGGCTGCCCGACGCCATGGAAGCGCCAACGCCCATCAGCGCGCTGATCCACGCCGCGACGATGGTCAATGCGGGTATTTATTTGCTGGCACGTTTTTATCCCGCCTTCGAATCCGTCCCTGCATGGACGATGTCTGTGCTCCTCGTTGGTTTGGTCTCCGCTTTGATCGCGGCGTTGTCCGCGCTCATTGCCACAGATCTCAAACGTGCGCTCGCTTATTCGACGGTGAGTCAACTCGGCTATATGGTCTACGCCATCGGTGCGGGCGGCGTGTTCGCCAGTCAATTCCATTTGCTCAGTCATGCGGTCTTCAAGGCGTTACTGTTCCTTGCGGCGGGTTCCGTCATTCACAGTGTAGGCACGCGTGATATGCGACGCATGGGCGGGCTAGGACAACGAATGCCGTTCGTTCGCAACGTGTTCATCATCGGCGCGCTGGCGTTGGCGGGTGTTCCGATCCTCAATGGCTTTTGGAGCAAGGAATTCATTCTCGAAATCGGTCTTGAACATTCGCCGGTCTGGACATATGGCATCATGCTGTTCGGCGCGGGGCTTACGGCTTTTTATACCTTCCGCATGGTGTGGTTGGTGTTTTTCGGTACGGAGCGCGATCAACTACATGCCCATCGCGCTGGCTTAGCGATGAGAGTTTCACTGGGTATTCTTGCGGCTGGCACCTTCGTCACCTGGCTTTTCTTCGGTGGATTGAACGGACTCTTATCCACGACCATGCCATTTCACGGATTTGAGCACGAGTCCCTGCTGGAAATGGTCATTTCGATTCTTTCCGCACCCGCCACCTGGTTCGCGCTCCTGATCGTTGGACTCGGCTTCGGCATCTCCTGGGTGCGCATGAAAGGCTTCAAATACTTCGGCGGCGGTCTGCTCCAACCCTTAGTGGATACATCCTTTGGTTTCGAGCCGGTGAACACCTTCGTTGTTCAGGGAGTGTCCAAATTCGCGGAACGCCTGCGCGCTACACAGACAGGCGAACTAAATTGGAATATTCTCGGCATCATCGGCGGATTGCTGGTGGTACTGGTTGTCTTGTGGATGGGTGCATAAATGAATCTCTTTAGTTTTTCCAGTTTGATCGCCATCCCATTGATCTCATCGCCTGTCGTTTATCTCGCCGGGCGGATTGGGACTCATGAAACCACGTTACATGGACGTTCCTATCTTGTGCGGATACTGGCACTGATCGCTGTCCTGATTGCGTGGGTCCCCTTTATCTTCTCGGCACTGAGTTTCCTTTCAGATGGCGTGCAGGAAGTGGCGGTGGAGACCATCCGCTTGAGTGTGGATGGGATCAGTTTGCTCATGGCAGGCTGTGTGCTTCTGCTTGGAACACTCGTCGTCCTCTTCTCCGGTTCGTACATGATGGAGGAAGTGGGCGAGGAGAAATATTACGCCATGCTACTGGCAATGATGGGACTGATGATCGGGCTTGTCACCGCCAGTGACCTGTTCAACTTGTGGGTCTGGTTCGAAGGTATGGCGATCTCGTCTTATTTGCTGGTGGCTTTTTATCGCGAGCAGGCAGCTTCCCTTGAAGCTGGGATGAAATATCTCGTGCAGAGTGCGACCGGGTCCGTACTGGTGTTGATCGGCATCGCGATGGTGCTGACGCAGACCGGGACGCTGGACATGGCTCAAATAGCGGAGGCAGTTTCCGGGTCCGCTGTGAACCGGTTCGCCATCCTGGGCGCGGGCGCGTTATTCGTCATCGGCTTTGGCGTCAAAGTGGCGCTTGTTCCGCTGCATACCTGGCTGCCCGATGCACATTCGCAGGCGCCAAGCGGGATCAGTGCCATGCTTTCGGGTGTGGTCATCGAGATCGGTTTGATCGCCATGTTGCGCGCGCTGGCGGTGTTGACCGGGTCCGCGCATTCGTGGGGTGTCATCCTGATGGGTTTCGGCGCGTTGAATATTTTGTACGGTAATCTTTTGGCTTTGCGGCAAACAGTAGTAAAGCGTTTGCTTGCGTATTCGAGTCTGAGCCATATCGGATATATTTTGCTCGGGCTTGGCATTGCGTTGTATTCAGGTGTTGCGCTGGGTGCACAGGGTGCGTTCTTCCATCTATTCAATCACATGTTGATGAAGGGACTCGCGTTCCTCTCGGTGGGCGCGCTGATGTACGGAATGTTCCTGCGAAACGACTCACATGCTTCGCTGAAAGTCGCCGACCTCGCCGGAGCCGCACAGAAATATCCGCTTGTTGCATTGACGCTGAGCGTTGCTGTGCTGGCGCTTGGCGGAATGCCGCCACTGGCTGGCTTTATGTCGAAATGGCAGATCTTCGTTGCAGGTTTTCAAACACAAAACATTTGGATCATTGCCTTGATGATCTTCATGGCGCTCAACAGTGTTCTTTCGCTTGGATATTACGCACCACTGGTAAACCTGATGTATCGCAAGGGACCCTCCGCGCAGGTGCTGGCAGGAAAACCGTTGACGTGGAGCATTGCATTGCCATTAGTCATCATGATGCTTTTGGTGATCGGACTCGGCTTTTTCCCTGACCTGATGAATTGGCTGACCGTTCCCGCGGGGGGACGGCTGATGACCATGTTTGGATATTGATATGAAAAATATATTACTCTCTCCTCTGGTTGCATTTCTCATTTACTTTGCGGTCGTTTCCATCGTCTCCGGCTTGGGACGTTTGTTCTCGGCAACCGGGCACAAGTCTGAGTTCAAAACAACGACCTACGCCAGCGGCGAAGAGAATGATCCTGTGCCCGCCGCGCCGGGCTATCGTCAGTTCTTTGTCGTGGCGCTGTTTTTTGCGGTATTGCATCTGGGTGTGTTAATGATCGGAAGCAGTGACCTGTCTTCCGTTGCCGGCATATATCTGCTGGGTTTGATCCTTGCCCTGGTGGCTTTGATCCTCGGATAAAGGTGAATTATGAATGTTAATAACGATCCATTATGGGTAAAAGTGGCAAAACAAGTGCGCACCTGGGCGCGGCTCAATTCCATTTGGGCGATCCATTTCAACAGTGGTTCGTGCAATGGATGTGACATTGAGATCCTTGCCACGCTCACGCCGCGCTACGATGTGGAACGCTTCGGCATCAAGCTCGAAGGCAGTCCACGCCATGCAGATGTGCTGATCGTGACCGGACCCGTTACCCGTCAGGCGCGTGAACGTTTGCGGCGCACCTACGAACAAATGCCCGAGCCGAAGTTTGTCATCTCTGTTGGGTCATGCAGTATCTCGGGCGGTGTCTTTGATGGATGTTACGGCGTGGGTGGCGCAGTGGATGAAGTCGTACCGGTTGATGTTTTTATTCCGGGTTGCCCGCCGCGTCCTGAAGCCATCGTGGACGGTATTATCCAATTGCTAACGCATCTGAAGGAGGGTAATCTGCCCCCGTCACAAATGAAAAAAATTGCTGAAAAGGTTCCTGCATGAACACAAAACAGAACTTGGAAAAAGCGGAGTGGCTGCTTGCCAACTGGAATAAGGAAACGACGTATCCTGAAGCGGACCGTTTGGATGTGCTCGTCACGGCAGAGGATCTGCGTTCAGCGGTGACGACGTTACACGATGCGAAGTGGGGCTATCTTTCCGCGATCACCGGTCTGGACCTGGGTGTGGAATCCGGTCAATTGGAGGCGCTCTACCATTTTTGCAATGGACCGGCGATCACCACGCTGAAAGTCCATTTGCCGCGCGTGGGTGATGCCTCCCTGCCTACCATCGAAGATATTATTCCTTCTGCAACTTTCTTTGAACGCGAAATGAGTGAAACGGTTGGGTTCCAAATTACCGGCGCAAAGAGCATGGATCGGTTGTTCATCTCCGATGACTGGCCGGAAGGTGTTTATCCCTTGCGGGCGGATTTCAAGATCGAACAAGCCGCGCCTGTCGAAGGTCGTTATGTTGATGAGATACCGGAAGAAGGTGTTGTCCGTGGTAACACGTTCGTTGTTCCGATCGGTCCCCAGCACCCGGCGTTGAAGGAGCCGGGTCACTTCGAATTCACCGTGGATGGTGAGGTCGTCACTGCGGCACGCATGCGCCTCGGATATGCCCATCGCGGCATCGAAAAAGCCGCAGAAAGCCGCAACTGGATCCAGAACCTGTACCTGTTTGAACGTGTCTGCGGAATATGCTCCCATGTTCATACCATGGCATATGCCGCGGGTGTGGAGAAACTCGCACAGGTGGAAGTCCCGATGCGCGCCCAGGCGATCCGACAGATCGTGGCGGGACTCGAACGCATCCACAGTCATTTGTTGTGGTTGGGTGTCGCTGCGCATGAGGCAGGTTTCGATACGCTGTTCATGTACTCGTGGCGTGACCGCGAAACAGTGATGAACCTGCTGGAACAGATCACAGGCAACCGCGTCAATTACTCTGCGAATGTGCTCGGTGGCGTGAAGTGCGATATTGGACTCGAACAGGCAAAAGTCATCAAAGAGGGACTCGATTTCCTCGAGGTACGCATTCGCCATTATCTCGAAGTCGTCACCACCGACGCCATGTTCCTGAACCGCACTCGCGGCGTGGGAACAATTACCCGCGTGGAAGCGGAGCGATTTGGTTTGCTCGGTCCAACCGCGCGTGCATCTGGTCTCGTCCGCGATGTCCGCGTCGAAGCGCCCTATGGAGCGTACACACGCTTCCCGATCAGCGCGGTGACTGCCACGAACGGCGACCTGGAAGCGCGTTGTGAAGTGCGCTTGAATGAGTTGTTGGTTTCGTGCTTTGCCATCCGCACTCTTATCGATAACCTGCCCGAAGGTCCGTTGACGGTGAAGATGCCGCGCAAGATTCCCGCAGGTGAAACGATCTCACGCGTCGAAGCACCGCGCGGCGAGTTGTTCTACTACATCAAAAGCGGTGGCGGGGAGAATCCTTTGCGCATCCACGTCCGCACACCGAGTCTGTGCAACTGGGTCTCTGTGCTTGAAAAGGCGGTCGGACGTCAACTGGCGGATGTGCCGATGTTGATCGCGGGCATGGATCCCTGCTTCTCTTGCAATGATCGTGTGGTCACGGTCAAACATTCCAACGATCAGAAGACATGGTCCTGGAAGCAGTTGCGCGAATATGGAATTGAGTATTACAAACGATGAACACATTTACCTCTTTTGTCTCCATCCTGATATTTCCCGCCGGGCTGACGCTGGTCTTCACGGGCATGTTCTACGAATGGATTGACCGCAAACTGGTGGCGCGTTTCCAGAACCGCGTCGGTCCGCGTTGGTTCCAGCCCTTTGCCGATATGGTGAAACTTTTTGCCAAGGAACAGATCACACCCGGGCTTGCCAACCCGTTCCTGTTCTTTGGTCTTCCCGTTGTCGCCATCGCGGGCGCGTTGACATCCGCTTTATATGTGCCGTTGATGGGGCTGAACCCCGTTCACAGTTTTCCCGGCGACCTGATCGTCGCCATTTATCTGCTTAGTTTGCTGACCATGTGTATTGGTCTCGCCGGTTGGAACACCAGTGGACGTTTCTCTCTGGTCGGTGCCACGCGTGCTTTGACCCAGATGTTTGCATACGAAGCTCCCTTCCTGCTTGCATTGTTGGGTCCGGCACTGGCGGCAGGAAGCTGGCAGATCAGTGAAGTCAACCGTTTTGCACAAACACATTGGATCATCATTACACAGCCTGTCGGTTTCATCGTGGCGTTGATCGGTTTGATGGGAAAACTCGAATTACCGCCATTTGACTCTCCCGAGGCGGAAACAGAGATCGTCGCCGGCGCACTCACAGAATACAGCGGTCGCGGGTTGGCTATCTTCAAGATCGGTAAATCCATTGAATTGATCGTCGGTATTACCCTGGTCTCTGCCTTTTATCTGGGTGGGTTGAATGGAGTGTTGCCATTTCTGCTCAAGACAATTGTTGTGCTTCTTTTGATGACTGTGCTTCAAACGTTACTCACACGTCTGCGCATCGACCAGACTGTCGGGTTGTGGTGGCGCTTCGGGACCATATTGGTATTGGCTCAGATCATGCTCATCGTCTTCCTGAGGAGTTACCCGCTATGAAATTCGGAACCATGTTGAAGGATATCGTTGAATCCTTCTTCAAAAAAACCGCCACGCAAATGTATCCCGAAGAGAAGATCGCGCCGCCGGAGCGATATCGCGGCGAACTCATGTATGATCCCAAAGCTTGCACAGGTTGTTGTTTATGCACCAAGGATTGTCCATCCAAAGCCATCGAATTGGTCATCCTCGATCGCGCCGCCAAACGCTTCGTGTTGAAGTATCATCGTGACCGCTGTGTCTATTGCGGTCAATGTGTGGTCAATTGCAAATTCAAATGCATGGGCATGTCCAACAAAGATTGGGAACATGCTGTTCTTAAAAAAGATTTTACGGTCTATTTTGGAAAGGATGAAGATGTCGCTCAATTCCTGGCAAGCCTCGCTCCAACGCCTGCTGAATCAACAAACGGCTGAATCACGCATCGCCATCGTGGGGATCGGGAACATGCTTCGCTCAGATGATGCGGCCGGAGTATTAGCTGCTCGTTCCCTGGCGACCTCACGCCTCCTTCCGGACCCGAAACCTGTCCTCGTTATCGACGCGGGTCACGCCCCTGAAAATTGCACCGCTGAACTCCGCCGCTACGCTCCAGACGTTGTCCTGTTGATTGACGCCGTGGAAATGGGAGAGACGCCCGGACACATCCGCTGGATCGAAATGGACGAGATCGAAGGCATGAGCGCCTCCACGCACTCACTGCCTCTTTCCATGCTGGCGAGTTTCCTCAATTGGGAGCTCAAATGTGAGGTGACCCTGCTGGGCATCCAACTGAAGTCAAACGATGTCGGTGAAAAGGTCAGCCTGGATGTGTTGCGGGCTGTGAACGAGATCGTCAGCGAGATCACCGAAGCCATAAGCCCAACACAAATACCAGCCTGACATTTCCATCCAAGTCGTCTAAATCGGAGGAAAGTTATCCGCAAAGCGGATGACTTTCCTCACTCTATTAATAGCTGGAATAGTCGTTTAATTAGTTTGGAAGTTATGCACGAATTAGCCGTCACTCAAAGCATTTTGGATATTTCCCTGCGTCACGCCAACGAAGCCGGTGCCAAACGCATCACGGATATCAATCTCGTGGTCGGGCAGTTCTCCTCGATTGTGGATGATTCCGTCCAGTTCTACTGGGACATCATCGCCAAGGAGACCATCGCCTATGGCGCTACGCTTCACTTCAACCGCATCCCCGGCGAGATGACCTGTGGAACCTGCGGACACACCTTCCGCCCAACGGATGAGACCTTTGAATGTCCATCCTGTTCGAGCGCGTTGGTGCGCATCACCAAAGGCGAAGAGTTCCGAGTCGATAGTATTGATGTTGAATAAATAACCCTCACCCTAGCCCTCTCCCAAAAGGAGAGGGGACTCGCTCCCTTCTCCCCGCGGGAGAAGGACTGGGGATGAGGGACAAATTGGAGTTTCATGACTACTAGAATCCCCGTTGTTGAAAATATTTTATCCGCCAATGACCGCATGGCGGCGCGCAACCGTGACCTGCTCGATCAAGCTGGAGTGTATTCCATCAATATTATGGCGTCACCGGGCGCGGGCAAGACCAGCATGATCCTCAAGACACTTGAATCCTTGAATGGACGCTTGAAGCTCGGTGTGGTCGAAGGCGACCTGGCAACCTCCATCGATGCGGAGAAAGCCGCCGCGGCAGGAATGCCTGCCGTACAGATCAACACAGGTGGTGAATGTCACCTCGATGCCGCGATGCTCGCAGATGCCCTGCCTACTTTGCCTCTTAGCGATATTGATCTGGTTCTCGTTGAAAATGTGGGTAATCTCGTCTGCCCGGCGAACTTTCAGATCGGCACACACTTGAATGTGTTGATCGCCTCCATCCCTGAAGGCGACGACAAACCCTATAAATATCCGGGTATGTATCGCGGTATGCAGGTGCTCATCATCAACAAGATCGATCTCCTGCCGTATGTGCCGTTCAACATGGATTACTTCAAACGCGGCGTGGAGATTCTAAATCCGGGCGTTGTGACTTTTGCCGTTTCAAGCAAGACCGGCGAAGGCATGAACGAATGGACGGACTGGCTGGTGGATCAAGTGAAAGGCAACAAGAAGTAACTCATGCTAACCACAAAGCATGTCCACGTGACCGGCGTAGTGCAGGGAGTGGGTTTCCGTCCGTTCGTGTATGGGCTGGCAACACAACTCCTTCTGCACGGCTGGGTGTGTAACACCTCCGCTGGTGTGGATATTGTGATCCAGGGTGACCATGAACGCGTCAACGCGTTCGTTGAAGCGCTGTCAGCGAAGGCGCCGCCCCTCGCTCGCATCGATCAGGTGTCGGCGTGGGAGGAAGTGGGCGACGAATATTCCGGGTTCGAGATCCGGGAATCCGAATCCGTTGAAGGTGCGTTCCAGCCCATCTCACCGGATGTCGCCATGTGTCCCGATTGCGAACGCGAATTACTCGACCCCAACGATCGCCGCTATTTGTATTCCTTCATCAACTGCACCAATTGCGGACCGCGCTTCACGATCATCAAGGATCTGCCGTACGACCGACCTGCCACCACGATGGCGGATTTCCCGATGTGTGACGCATGCCGCGCCGAATATGAAGACCCAACGGACCGGCGCTTCCATGCCCAGCCAGTGGCGTGTCCCGATTGCGGACCGTTCGTTCAGCTTCGAGATTCTGCCGCACACCCCTCGACGGTTGTGAGTATTGAAATGAGATGGTCTGCCATTTTGAAGGCACGCAAACTCCTGCAGGAGGGCAGGATCATTGCGATCAAAGGGCTGGGCGGATTTCATCTGGCATGCGACGCGACGAATGAGGAAGCTGTTGCCGAATTGCGGCGGCGCAAAGGACGCGCAGGCAAACCGTTTGCCTTGATGTTCGCGGACACACAAACAGTGAACCAACATTGCATCGCGAATAAAACGGAAATGGCTTTGTTGAATGGACATGAAAAACCGATCGTGCTTCTAAATCGCAGGACCGGCACCGGCATCGCGCCGTCGGTCGCGCCCGATATGGATACGTTGGGTGTGATGTTGCCGTACACACCCATGCATCATCTGCTGTTGAATCAATCTGACCTGACACTAATGCGTGAGCCAGTCCCGCCTGTGCTGGTTATGACGAGTGGTAACTTCAGCGAAGAGCCGATCGCCACCGAGAATATGGACGCACTCGAACGTCTTGCACCACTGGCAGACGCGTTCCTAATTCATAACCGCGACATTCATATCCGTTGTGATGACTCGGTTGTCCGCGTCGATCACTGGCAAAGTGGTAAAAAGACAAATAGCAATCAGATGCCGATCATTTATCTGCGTCGTTCGCGCGCGTATGCACCCTATCCCGTTTCATTGCCGTTCGATTCGATCCCATCATTGGCGGTGGGCGGTGAGCTCAAGAATACGTTCTGCCTCACGCGCGAGCATTATGCCTTCCTCAGCCACCATATTGGCGATATGGAAAATGTGAAAGTCTATGAGTCGTTCGAACAGGGCGTGGAGCACATCAGTCGTTTATTCCGCGTTCAGCCTGAGCTGATCGCGCACGATATGCATCCCGGTTATTTCACAACAAAATATGCGGAAGGCATCGCGGACATTCCAGGCGTCCCCGTCCAACATCATCACGCGCACATTGCGGCGTGCATGGCGGATAATGGTCTATCGGATCGTAAAGTCATTGGCTTATCCTTCGATGGGACTGGATACGGCACTGATGGAAAGATCTGGGGCGGGGAAGTGTTGCTCGTCTCCTACGCGGACTTTGAGCGGGTTGCACACCTTGAGTATCTGCCACTTCCCGGCGGGGACGCTGCCACTCATCATCCCTGGCGCATCGCTGTGGGATATGCCGAAGCGCTGGGCTTGGATATCGAAGGTTTGCCTTTCTTGAACTCAGTGGATGCCCAGGCTGTGGATGTTGTTCGCAAGCAGGTACAGAAGAAACTTAACGCACCGGAAACTTCCAGCATGGGACGTTTGTTCGACGCGGTGGCTTGTCTGACGGGCATCCGAAATGACGTCACGTATGAAGCGCAAGCCGCGATGGAACTGGAAGTCCTGTCGAAGTCGCCTTTGATGACTGCCATCCCGTATCCGTTCGAAGTGGAAGGGGAAAGCATTCGCGTGGGTGAATTGCTTAAGCATGTGATCGACGATGTACGCAAGAATAAATCCGCTGGATTTATTGGCGCACGCTTCCACCAGACCATGAGCGCAATGGCATTGAGAGCCAGCCAGTTGGCGCGCGAAAGGTTTGGAATCAACGAAGTCGCGCTCTCGGGTGGTGTCTGGCAAAATCAGGTTCTACTCGACCTGGCACGTACCGCATTGGTACACAATGATTTCATTGTGTTCACACATCAACAGACACCTGCCAACGATGGTGGTCTCGCTCTCGGGCAGGCGGCAGTGGCTAGTTTTAAAATTCGGAAATAAGGTTGATTATCGGTTATGAAATACGTTGACGAATATCGCGACCCACAAAAGGTGAAGGCTTTGCTGGCGGAAATTGGCAAGGTGGTCACGCATCCGTGGGTGTTGATGGAAATCTGCGGCGGGCAGACACATGCTTTTCTGCATAACGGACTCGACGAAATGCTGCCCGGCGGACTCGAACTGGTCCATGGACCGGGCTGTCCGGTTTGTGTCACACCGTTGGAGCAGATCGACCGTGCGCTGGCGATCGCCTCCCGTCCCGATGTGATCTTCACCTCCTATGGCGACATGTTACGCGTCCCTGGCTCCACTGCGGATTTGTTCTCAGTCCGCGCGAAAGGTGGCGATGTGCGTGTGGTTTATTCGCCATTGGAAGCGATCAAGATCGCCGAGGCCAATCCCGAAAAGGAAGTAGTGTTCTTCGCCATTGGCTTTGAAACGACCGCGCCTCCTAATGCGATGGCAGTGTTGCAAGCCAAGCAACGCGGTATCAAGAATTTTTCGGTGTTGGTCTCGCATGTCTGTGTCCCACCTGCCATGGATGCCATCCTCGGTTCGAAGACGAATCGCGTGCAGGCTTTTCTCGCGGCCGGGCATGTCTGTGCAGTGATGGGTTATCACGAATATCCGCGCATTGCCGAGCAATATAAAGTGCCGATCGTTGTCACAGGCTTTGAGCCAGTGGATCTGCTGGTCGGTGTGCTGGCGGCGGTCAGCCAATTGGAAGCGGGCAAAACCGAAGTGGAAAATGCCTACGAACGTGCCGTGACTTTTGAAGGCAACCAGCCTGCGCAAAAAGTGATGAACACTGTCTTCCAGCCTGTCGATCGAAAATGGCGTGGCATTGGGATGATCCCGCTAAGCGGGTTGGGTTTGCGCCCGGACTTCGAAGCGTTCGATGCCGAGAAGAAGTTCTCGGTAGGTGAGATCATCACACAAGAGTCGCCGTTGTGTATCGCGGGCGAGATCCTGCAAGGGATGAAGAAACCGCTGCAATGTTCAGCGTTTGGCAAACAATGTACACCGTCCAGTCCGCTGGGTGCGCCGATGGTTTCAGGTGAAGGCGCGTGCGCAGCGTATTATCGGTATCATCGGGATTTTTCGGAGTCCAACATCTCCTGATGTTGGATTTTCCAAACTCCAAAGTCTAGAGACTTTGGACTCCTAATCTGAGGATTTATGACTGACGACCTAAACTTCGAAGGCTACACCTGCCCGGTTCCCATACAGCCGCGAGACACTGTTGTGCTGGGACATGGTTCCGGCGGAAAGCTTAGCCATGATCTGATCAATCGACTCTTCCTGCCTGAGTTGGGAAAAGCTGCGCCGCGTGCTTTGGATGATGCCGCGGTTGTGACTCTCAACGGTCAACGGCTGGCGTTGACGACGGATTCGCATGTCGTCTCACCGTTGTTCTTCCCCGGCGGGGATATTGGCAAGCTGGCGATCTGTGGAACGGTCAATGACCTGGCGATGGTGGGAGCGAAGCCCTATGCGCTGACTTGTGGATTCGTGGTGGAAGAAGGACTCTCGTTCGAGATTTTGCAACGCGTGGTGCAATCCATGCGGGATGCGGCGGCGGAGGCAGGAGTCTTCATCGCGGCAGGCGATACGAAGGTGGTTCAAAAAGGTGGAGCGGACAAACTTTTCATCAACACCTCCGGAGTCGGGTTGGTGGATGCAGAAGTGGATATTTCCGGTGAGAATGCAAAGCTTGGAGATGTGGTCATTATCTCAGGCACGTTGGGCGACCATGGCATTGCTGTGATGTCTGCGCGCGAAGATTTAGGCTTCAGCACTGACCTGCAATCGGATGTGGCGCCGCTGAATCATCTCGTCCGCGCGATGATGGATGTGGGAGAAATTCACGTTCTGCGCGATCCGACGCGCGGCGGACTGGCAACCACGTTGAACGAAATTGCCAAGCAATCGAATGTGGTGATCGAATTGCAGGAGACGCAACTTCCAGTCAAGCCGCAGGTACATGCCGCCTGTGAAATGCTGGGATTTGATCCGCTGTATGTGGCGAATGAAGGAAAGTTGGTCGCGTTCGTCAAAGCGGATGATGCTGACAATGTATTAAGCGCGATGAAAAAAATGAATTACGGCAAAGATGCCGTCATTATTGGAAAAGTGATCGAGTCTGGAAAGTCACAGGTCAGGCTGAAGACCGCCATCGGTGGGACACGTCTTGTGGATATGTTGCCGGGAGAGATGTTGCCGCGCATTTGTTAGGTTACACAAAACGTCCCGGAAGTTTTGAAGAGTTGTCGTGTCTTTTCAAGGGTACCATCGGGACGTTTCCGAATGTCGGCTGTTTATACAAATAGGGGTAATAGCTCAAGAAGACTTCCTAATGTTAAATTCATAATATTCAAGTCTGGGTCTCCTCTCAAGGGCTGGGAAGAGGCGTATAAATCATTGAAGAGGCGCAGTCAAAGTCTTTAGAGCGGGATCAACTTCAAGTTAAGTTCCGAAGCGGATCATGATCCCGTTGAGATCATTTCAATCGAGAGAATCCAGCATGGCGACCAAATCAACCAATCCAAAGAATAATCCAAAACAGGAAGAACCCGACGAGCCGGTGTGGACATATCGCGGCTACCATCTCAGGACCAGCGAGTTCGTTACAGCGATGGTGCATTTCTTCCGCGCCGAGATCCAGCGCGCGAATGTGTGGCGTCAACGCCTGGATACGACGACCAACTGGGCGGTGGTTGCCACGGGAGCAACGCTTTCCATCGCGTTCAGCCAGTCGGAGGTGCATCATGCCATCATCCTGTTGAATACCTTGCTGGTGTTGTGGTTTCTGTACATCGAGGCGCGACGTTATCGTTATTATGAATTGTGGAGTTACCGTGTCCGTCTGATGGAAACGGACTTTTACGCGGCGATGCTTGTGCCGCCGTTCCATCCCTCCCCGGAATGGGCGGAGAGTTTGGCGGAGAGTTTGCTTTCGCCGAGTTTTCCAATTTCACTTTTGGAGGCGGTCGGGCGGCGTTTGCGCCGCAACTATCTTTGGATCTTTATAATCCTCTATGCCGCCTGGGTGGCAAAGATCTGGCTCTTCCCGGTGCCACCGAATGATCTTGCAGAGTTTGTCAGTCGCGCCTCTGTTGGACCCTTCTCCGGTGAAGTGATGATCGGGCTTGGATTCGTTTTTTATTTTTCCCTTTTCCTGCTCGCGGTTGCCACAGTCAGTATGACACGCGCTACAGGGGAAGTGCTACCGCGTTTTGGAGATGAACCTGTAACCACACCATCCGCTCATAGCAAGCCAAAAGGATTACGTGGAATGTTCGCTCCGCGCCATCAACGGAAGCAACTGCTTGCGCTCATCATTACCGATAAAGCGGATACCGTGTCCAAACGGATCCTCAGCGACCTGGGACGCGGCGTGACCGCCATGGTTGGCAAGGGGATGTATACCGGCGCCGACCGTTCCATACTGATGTGTGCACTCACGGTGACAGAGGTGCACAATTTGAAATCTGCTGTGGCAAAGGAGGATCCGAACGCGTTTGTGATCGTCTCGCCGGCACAGGAGATTCTGGGACGCGGCTTCAATCCCCTTGCCGAAGAATAATTGATCGCTTTATTTATTTTTGAAAAAAACCCTTTTGCGAGGCGACCGCGATCGCCGCGGCGCGTGAATCAACCCCCAGTTTGCTGTAAATACTTGCGAGATGTGCTTTGACCGTCCGCTCGGAAATGCCGAGTTGGACGGCGATCTCTTTACTGCGTTCGCCGCGTGCCACGGCTTCGAGCACTTCCTGTTCGCGCTCGGTGAGATTGACCAGTTTGGTCGTTTTTATTTCGGTTGTAAATGAAGAATTGGCCTGAGATAAAACACGCGCCATGATCTCTGGCTTGAGCAGGGTCTCGCCGCGCGCCGCAGCGCGGATGGTGTTGAATAATGTGTTGCGGTCTGTATCTTTCAATAGATATCCATGTGCTCCGGCTTGAAGCCCGCGGAACATGAGGTCATCTTCATTGAAAGTGGTCAGGATCACAACAGCGACATGTGGTTGTTCAACGCGCAGTTTTTCGATGGCGGTCAAGCCGTCCATGTTAGGCATGCGCAGATCCATGAGTACAACATCAGGATTTAGTTTTTTGCAGAGGCTGATTGCTTCAATGCCATCGGAGGCTTCACCCACGAGTTCAAGATCGCTTTCGGTTTCAAGGATCAGGCGCAAACCCTGACGGATAATAAGATGATCGTCGGCAATCAGTATCTTGATCATAGCGGCGCTTCCCCCTTCGGGGACGATGCGACTGCGCTAGCACTCCGCTCAGCGCGAATGGGGATTTCGATTTTCAATATCGTGCCGTTGTCGCTTTGGATCTCAAAACTGCCATTCACTAACCTGACTCTTTCACGGATTCCCAGCAAACCATAATGCCCGGATGGAATGTTGGACGCGTCAAATCCCACACCATCATCTTGGATAGTGACCGAGAGGCTTTTGTCTTTCATCCTAACGTCTACTGCCACTTTGCTTGCCTGTGCATGATTCGCAACGTTGGTGAGCGCTTCTGCCACCGCGCGGAGAACGGTCTCTTTAACGGGATCAGGTATCCCGCCAAGGGACGATGTCAGTTGGGAATGATCCGAGTGGTAGTCGCATGGGATGCCGGTGGCATCGGTGAAGCGGGATATTTCAAGGCGCAGGGCAGAGTCCAGATCATTCGAAGAAGGTTGACGAAGATCATCGATGGCGCGGCGTGCATCGGCGAGCGTGGAGCGTGCTTGTTTCATCGCGTTGCCAACGATCGTTTGAGCCTTTTCGGTGCGGTTATTGGTGAGGTGAGCATCGGCGGCTTCGAGTTGGAGGATGAGCCCTGCGAGACCCTGCGAAAGTGTATCGTGCAATTCGCGCGCCATGCGTTGACGTTCGGCGGCGATGGTCAGGTCTTCCACGCGCGCGGCGTATTCTGTTAATTGTTGATTGGCTGTTTCGAGTTCGGATGCAAGTGCTTGCGCCCGTTCACGCGCTTCTGCCTGGCGGGTGTAAAGGGTGACGTACATGCTGACAAAAACAACGGTGGGAACAGAAGTGAGCAGCCAGAAAAATGCGCCTTCCTGAGCGCCAAACAAAACGAAGTTTGCGAGTGAGAGTGTCAAATAAAAGATAACGGAAAGGATACCCCAACGGTTTATCCCTAGAATGCCGACGGTCTCACCGATCAATGCCATGTAAAGCGCAAAGATCATGCCAATGTTGCCAGATAAGTTGACGATGGCAAAAGCCAGGGCACTTTGACCAAGAATGTACCAGAGGATACGGTTTCGGTTTTGAATGATGCGGTTGACGTTCCAGTGCGCGATGATGTGAATGGCGAGTAATAACGTAAATGGGATGACCAGCCAGGATGTTCGCAGTGTGGGTTGCACGATCAGTGACCAGACATACATTCCGACCATTACGAATGTCATGAAGACGAAAAAGATACGATAATCCTGCTCGACTCTGGGGGAGGAATTTGTTTGCATGGTGTTTACATTCTATCTGATTATAAAACTTGTAACCATTGTTCAAAAGGACAATGTACGAAGGGACAATGTCCTTTTTCCCAAAGGCGCAATGGTAATGGTGCAGGGTGACCCGTATACTCTTGGCAGGATAAACAAACCATCCGCATGGACAGGTAAAGACTGAACCAATGGAAGATACTGGTCAGGAGCACCCACCCTATACTAGTGTCAATCAAGGAGACACCAATGAGCACTGTCACTACTTTGCATGCCTCACCGATCCAGACGATGGGAAAAACCTTCGGCTGGCTGTTACGTTTTTTCCTTCTGGCTGTTTTGTATTTTGCGATGGTCGCCATCAGCGGGAAGATCGTAGCTCCCTATCTTCCGAATACCACGCCCGAACCGGGTCCACTGCCGTTGATGACTGCGATCGGGATTTCCTGCGTTTCGATCACCCTGGTTATCATGTCGATGATCCATAGTTCGCGCTGGCATGGAGTGAAGCTCCTGCTCGCCATGTCGGTGGCTTACTATCTGCTTGTGACCGTTGTAACGCAGCTCGAAGCCTGGTATTTCCTTTATGGCATCACAGTTGGACCGGAACTCATGTTGAGACTCTTTGTGCAGGGGATTCCGGTGGCGTTCATCTTCGTCCCGATCGTTGCCCTCGTTATGGGACGCCTTCGCGCCCCTGTGAGCGAATCCACCTCTTCGGAAATCGCTCCCATGCCGCTCAAGGAATGGCTGTGGAAATTGGGCGTCATTTATATGGTTTATCTGCTGGTGTACTACCTTGCGGGACATTTCATCGCCTGGCAAAACCCGGAGGTGCGCGCGTTCTATGGTTCGCCCGGTGACGCTTTGCCTTTCTTCCAACAAATGGCTCATGTATTTACCACGGATCCGTGGCTGACCCCTTATCAACTTGTGCGCACATTGATCTGGGTGGCAGGCGCGTGGTTCATCATCCGCGGTTCGAGGCTTCCCCTCTGGCAGACTGCCCTGATAGTAGGGCTGGTGCTCAGTGTGCCGCAAAATATCGGGCACCTCATCCCAAATCAGATGATCCCATTGAGCAGTGTCCGCATCAGCCACATGATCGAAACGGCTTCCTCCACGTTCATCTTCGGTGTGATCGTGGCATGGCTTCTTTATCCGAAATACGTTGACAGAAAATCATAGTTAGGAGAAATATTATGGCAATCGCAATTGATGTTCAAGGTCTTCATAAATCCTTCGGAGATTTTCAGGCAGTACAAGGGGCTTCTTTCAAAGCGGATGCTGGCGAAGTGTTGAGCTTGCTTGGTCCGAATGGAGCCGGCAAAAGCACGACCATTTCCATGCTCTCAGGGTTGCTGGCGCCCACTAGTGGTGATGCGTGCATCATGGGACATTCAGTCATCAGAGAACCCGAATACGCAAAAGCGAGTCTGGGTGTGGTGCCACAGGATATCGCCTTATACCCTGATCTTTCGGCGCGTGAGAATTTGGTCTTCTGGGGCAAGATGTATGGTTTGCGCGGCGTGGCATTGAAATCCCGCGTGGACGAAGTGCTGGAGATCATCGGGCTGGCTGACAGGCAAAAGGATCATGTCGGCAAGTTCTCGGGTGGCATGAAGCGACGCGTCAATATCGGCGCGGCGTTATTGCACAAGCCTGCGGTCATCATCATGGATGAGCCGACCGTGGGCATCGATCCGCAGTCGCGCCGTCATATTTTGGATAATGTCAAAGAGTTGAACCAAAAAGGCATGACCGTATTGTATACCACGCACTATATGGAAGAAGCCGCGGAACTCTCGAATCACATCGCCATCATGGATAAAGGCAGGGTCATCGCTTATGGCTCGCATGATGAATTGATCAGGATGGTCGGCGAGCAGACACGCATCGATGTCACGCTCAATGCCGAAGCAGAGAAAGTATTGGATGCGTGGCGGGGAACTGAAGGCGTGGCGAAGATCGATGCGTTGGATGGCAAGGTCACCGCTTTGGTGGATGACTCGAATCGTGTCCTGCCGCGTCTGTTCGATGCCGCCTCCAAACATGGTGTGCGTATCACGTCCGTTGATATTCAGGAGCCAAATCTCGAGACCGTGTTCCTGCATCTCACGGGTCGTGCGTTGAGGGACTGATATGAAAATACTTGATATTGCCTTCAAGGATCTGACCCGTTCCTTCCGCAGTGCGTTTGCCATCGGGATGATGGTGGTCGCGCCGTTGATGTTGACGGGACTGATCTATTTTGCATTTGGAAGCATGTCCAGTGGAGACGTGAGCATGACCGCCATCAAGGTAGGTGTGGTCAATGCGGATCAACTGCCTGACAACTCTGTACTCGACGCGCCGATTGGCGATAACATCCGCTCGATGTTTTTTGACGATAGCGTCAAATCATGGATCGAAGCGAGTGATTATCTGGATGAAGCATCCGTTCGTGCGGCGGTGGATAAACAGGAAATTGGTGTTGCGGTCATCATTCCGCAGAACTTCACCGAACGTTATTTGAGTGGCGAGCGGGATGTACAAGTGCTGATTGTCAACGACCCCACATTATCCATCGGTCCTGCCGTTGTAGAAGACATGGTCACGATGATGGTGGATGGAGTGGCGGGTGGCGGCATTGCCATTCAGACGATCATGGAACGCTTGGAGGCAAATGGGGCACAACCCGACCCGGCTCAAATCCCCTCGTGGATCGAGCGGTACGGCAACTGGTACGCGGACTTTCAACGTAATCTCTTTCATCATCCCGATAAAGCCGCGCTTGTGTTGGTTGCACCTTCAGCTGGTGAGACTAACACTGCCGACCCACTCGCGCAGATGATGGGCTTGACGATGGCGGGGCAGATGATCTTCTTTGCCTTCTTCACTGGCGGCAATTCGATGATGTCCATTTTGCGGGAGCATGAAGAGGGCACGCTCGCGCGCCTTTTCACCACGCCCACTGATCGCACGAAAATTCTAACCGGAAAATTTCTGGCGGTTTTCATCACCGTCCTCTTGCAGGGAATTGTGTTGATGATCGCAGGTCGCTTGGCGTTTGGTATTCAGTGGGGAGAAATCGCCAGCGTGGCTTTGGCGCTTACTGCGCAAGTGATCGCCGCGGCGGGGTTGGGTGTTCTGCTGATCTCGTTCGTCAAAAGCACCAAACAAGGCGGACCCGTATTGGGTGGCGGCTTGACCATCCTTGGCATGTTGGGCGGTTTGTTCACAGCCAATATCCCTGGTGGAATGCCTGAAGCCTTCAATGCGATAGGCAACTATATTCCACAAGGCTGGGTGCTGAAAGGCTGGCGCATGGCATTGGATGGCAGTGCGGCTGGCGACTTGCTGATCCCGTTCCTTGTGACAGTCGCAATGGGCATCATTATGTTCGCCATCGGTGCGATGATGTTCAAGAGGCGCTACGCGTAATATTGTATAGGGATACAGCGTTGCTGTGTCCCTACGGAGATTTATTATGAGAATACTTGATCTTGCTCTCAAAGACTTATCACAGATGCTGCGTGACAAACGCTCGCTGTTGTTCATTGTTGCCATGCCGATCATCTTCACGCTCTTTATGGGATTTGCCTATCGTGGAAGTACAGGCAGCGACGAAGAGACGGATAACCGCATCCCGCTCGCTCTGGTTGACCCTCAGCCTGACTCCCGTTTAAATAAAATGTTCTTCACCCGGTTGGAATCGTCCGACTCGATCAAAGTCGTTGTGATGAATGAAGACGAAGCCATGGACGCGTTCCGCAAGGGCGATGTTGCCGGGGTGTTGGTCCTCCCTGATGGTTTCAGCGAACAGGTTGAGGCTGGGAAGGATGCGCAGTTGAATCTCATCGCAGAAGCCGCCTCCAGTGAAGGACAATCCATTTACCAGTTGTTGCGAGTCCCGATATCCCAGTTGATGAGCGCAGTCGAAGTCGCACGCATCAGCGCGGACGTTCAGTCGAATCCCGATGAATATGTCCCATCCATTGAATTGGCATGGAGCAAATGGGATGAGAACTCGAAGTTGAGTCTGGTGCGCGTGGAACAGGCGGTTGCTGCTTCGCAGGAAGCCGAATCAGAGGATTGGACTGGAGGGAATCCGTACAATCAGGCATCGCCGGGGATCCTGGTGCAGTTTGCGATCTTTGGTTTGATCACCTCTGCACAAATTCTGGTGCAGGAGCGCAAGACGCGCACACTGCAACGCTTGATGACAACTGCGATGAAGCCGTGGGAGATCGTGGCGGGACATATGCTGGCGATGTTCGCGTTGACCTTTTTGCAGACGGCGATGCTCGTGGTCTTTGGTCAACTTGCGTTGCATGTGAATTACCTGCACGAATCGCTTGGAACATTGCTGGTTTCTGTTGCGCTGGGTTTGTGGGTCGCGTCGATGGGATTGCTCATCGGTGTGATCGCAAAAGCCGACGAGCAGGTGATCCTGTATTCGATGATCGCCATGTTCCTGTTCTCCGCGCTCGGCGGGACGTGGTTCCCGCTGGAAGCCGCGGGTGGCGCGTTTGCTGTGATCGGCAAAGCGATGCCCTCCGCATGGGCGATGAACGGATATCAGAATATTTTGATCCGCGGGCTGGGATTGGAGTCCGTGTGGATGGCGGTTGGGATGTTGTCTGCCTATGCACTTGGATTCTTTTTGCTGGCGGTCTGGCGGTTCAGAAAGATGGATGTGTAACTGTCCGACTGGACAGGCGCAAAACCTCCCCATTGAATGAGGCATTCTGCGCCAGAAAGCGTATACTATTTGTAGAAATCAAAAGGAGGTTTCCTATGAAAGCCAATAGATCAGGTCTCTTTTGGGGCATCTTGTTGATCGGCGGCGGCGCGGTGGCGCTCGCCCAACAGATGGGCTATCTGAGCGAATTCCCGGATAGCATTTGGATGTGGGTCTTTGGGTTCGTGAGTTTGGCGGCGTTCCTCAGTTACGCCTTGAGCGGCTGGAAGGAATGGGGCTGGCTTTTCCCAGCGGGCGTTTTTGGCGGACTGGCATTCATCATTGCATTTGCCGTAGCGGGATATGATAACCCGGCCATGGCTTCGCCTTTGTTCATCGGCTTGCTCATTCCCTTCCTTGCCGCATATCTCACAGACCGCACGCGCAATTGGTGGGCGTTGATCCCCGGTGGCGTGATGCTCTTTCTCACATTCGTATTGTTCATGGCTGATAATGTCAGCGGCGAATGGATTGGTTCATTGTTCCTGTTCATGATTGCCCTCAGTTTCTTCATTGTGTATTTGAATAACCGTGGGCGTAATTGGTGGGCACTCATCCCTGCTGGCGTAATGTTCTTCCTTGCGCTCATAGTGGTGTTGTCCGGCACAATGAGAGGTGAGTGGATCGGTTCGTTGGTCCTGTTCGCGATCGCGCTCAGTTTCTTCGTTGTCTACCTGAACAACCGCACCCGCATCTGGGCTTTGCTTGTGGCATATATCATGGGTGTATTAAGCATCGCCCCAGCCATGTCATCCGGCGGCGGTGACACGGCGGCATATTTCGGCGCGATCTTCCTGCTGGCGATCGGACTGCCGTTCTTCGTCATCTACTTCCGTTCCAGTGAACAAAATTGGTGGGCGATCATTCCAGCCGGTGTGATGACGACCCTCGCTGTGATCACTACACTTGCCATCGCCGGGTGGATCCGGGATCAGGATCAAGGCGGATATGCTAACGCGATCCTGATGAGCGGACTTGCCGTCACGTTCGCGGTCGTTTGGTGGAGACACGCGAAACCATGGGCAAAGATCGTGACCATCGTTCTCGCGGCGCTGGCAGTTGCCTCCGTTTTCTTTGCCTCGTACAACGAAATTGTCTGGCCTGTGGCATTCATCCTCGGAGGCGGATATTTGCTCTACACCGCCTTGCGACCAAAGACTGTCTAAACTTGCAAGGTTCACTCGTAAGACTCTCCGCACAGGAGAGTCTTACATTTGTCAAAAAAGAAACGAGATTGAACATGGATATTAAATCAGCCCAGCATGAAGTACAAACCACCTTCCTGCGAGGGTCAGTGGGGCAGACTGTCTCAGGCATCATCTGGCTTGTTTCTGCTGCACTTGGAACATGGGTGAGTGAACGTTCTGCCATTCTTGTGCTTGTATTAGCTGGGATGTTCATTTTCCCTCTCACTCAATTGACCCTGCGCTTATTGGGACGTTCCGGAGGATTACCAAAGGGACACCCGATGAATCAACTGGCGATGCAGGTGGCTTTCATTGTGCCGCTCTGTCTGCCTGTGATCGGTGCGGCGTCACTGTATAACATCAACTGGTTTTATCCTGCCTTCATGTTGATCGTCGGGGCGCATTACATGCCGTTCATTTTCCTGTATGGCATGTGGGAATTTGGGGCGCTGGCGGCATTGTTGATCGGCGGCAGTGTGGCGTTTGGCAT
>Ga0210377_10000213_pt1 | contig 55589 bp, 98 predicted proteins | sample PLM4_65_b1redo_FD_155480 | JGI IMG/M metagenome (GOLD analysis project Ga0210377, IMG submission 155480) | Groundwater sediment microbial communities from an aquifer in East River, Colorado, USA - PLM4_65_b1 redo | ecosystem: Environmental > Terrestrial > Soil > Riparian zone | place: USA: East...
CGGAAACACCGAGACTAAGAAGGACGTTACGAACGAAAATGTGGACGAAGGAAACCCTGACCTAGAGTTCGACCTCGGAAGAATCTACATTTCGATGAAGTCCGATGCGGACGAGAATTTCAACGTTCAACTCAAGGGCATTTCGAAAGATCCTGCTGGACCGTACGCGGTCATCAAGGTTGATCACGTCCGTATCATTGCGAGGAAGTCCATCAAGTACTTGCTCCAACCGACGAAAGATACTCCAGAAAGCGACTGTGCAGGTATCGTCATAAAGGATGGTAACATAATCTTCATTCCTTCGACGAGTGGATACGTTAAATTAGGCGGAGAAGACGCCAGCGCCGCTATTCTGTGTACACCGTTGGCAGCTCCCGCAGGCGGGACTGTATCAGCTCCGCCGATCGTAAGTACGATTGGAAGTACAGTGGGCTCTGGTGGGGCAAACGGAACGTTTTCGACGAAAGTACTAATAAAAGCGTGAGCTTCTTGTTCGTCGAAATACATCATTCTTATTGGACAAGAAGCCGGAGATCTACCCAAAGAACGGCTCACCTAGAATGTGATGAATGCTGTCAAAATTACACAAAACCCTTTACAATAAGCGCTTCTTATAACAAATCTAAAATGACGTTTTGTTCAGTCGCGTGTCAAAATTCATCGCAGCAATTGGGTGGAACGCTTGACGAACTAAAAAGAAAAGTGTTTCAAGAAAACATGGGTGTCGGCAACCCTTCAAAGGTTCCTGAAACATTAGAAAAAATACGAGCAACAACTTTCAAGAACTATGGAGTCGAGTACTGTTTACAAAGCCCCAAGATCAAAGAAAAACAGATCAAAACGTGTCTCCAAAATCTGGAGGTGACGAATCCTTCCAAATCAGATTTTGTCAAACAAAGAAAAGTTGAAACGTGTTTGACAAGATATGGTGTAGATAATCCTATGAAAATTCCCCATGTGAAAGAAGTATTCCCATGGAAAGAAGTAGCACAAAAAGCCAGTAAAAGTCGAACTCTGAACGGAGTGCAACGAAGCTCTAGACATGAAGACCGTTTCTACGAACGTTTGGTCGAAGAATTTTCAGAAGAAAATGTTCTTCGTTGGGTCGCTATCAATGGTTGGACGATTGATTTTTACATCAAAAATCTTGATAGGTTCGTTGAATTTGATGGCGTTTATTGGCATACAATCACAGATTCATCATCTGTCCAGTCGAAAGCAATCAATGAACAAGTAGCAAGAGACCGAAGGAAGGATCAATGGTTTAGAGAACGTGGATTTATCCTCGAGAGAATAACTGATCTCGAATTTGAGAATTTTGCGAGGAACGACTAACAATGTCCTTCAATTCGCCAATCCTCGGACCCAAGGGCATCGGAATGGTCGACGACGACGGGAAGTTGACTGACGATGCTCGGAATGCATTCACAGCGCAAGTACTTCTCCTTCTCGCCGGAGGAAACAGGGACGGTAAGGGTCCCAAGATATCGTCCCTCCTCGGATTTCCATTTCCGCCCATGCCAGGACCGAAGCTGGTGGATCCGGACAAGCTGCTGTTGAATCCTCTAGACCCGCTTGGGGACCTATTCTGGTTCGAACCATCTCCGTTGGCTCTTATGATGACTCCTGTGATAATCGATCCGGAGAAAGCGTATCAAAAGATCATAGTGACCAATCTTTACGAACCCATAGTAAAAATGTTGAACATGGACGGGAACCTCAACGCTCCCCCTCTGTTCGATCCAACGGCATTTTTTGACGTGGAGGTCAAGATACCCCAGTTCTTGATAGAACTGAATGCGGCATTGTTAGACCCTAAACTTCAGACCGCATTCGATATCAAGTACAAGGTTGGAGTTCCGAAACTCGTGGACCTTGCTTTGAAACTTCCGAAGCTCTTCAAAGCGCCTCCCATTCCTCCCGCTGTTCCTATCCCACCCATCCCAGATTTCAACTTCCTCATATTCCCGGACCTGTTCACGGGAATCCTAAGCATTCCTCTAGAGGTTCTGAAACCCAGTCTTGTGATCAAGTTGATCAGCATGCCACCGTCACCACCCGATCTCTTTTTGAAGATCGGATCGATCGTGCTGGATCTCTTTCTCAAGCTTCTAGAAAATCTCGGGCTTTTGGTCATCCTTCCTAAGCTGCTCGTCGCTACGATAATTGTCATTCTGCAGAACATGGTTTCAATGCTGGTTTGCGACATGATAGGCGTCATATTGGGAACAGGTCAGCTAGTTAAAGCAGCAGGAACAGTTCTAGGACTGTCATGACATGGCTGTAATTTCCTTCAAAAGCGTCGGTAAAACCACGGCAACGATTCAGAATGAAAATCTGGATTCGTCTCCGATCCCTATCGGTATTAGAACTCCCGTTCGAGCAGGTATCGTCGAAGTGGATGGAGTCTTTGCCATGCATTACGACATCCCAGACCAAGTGAACGACAACATCAGAAATCTCATTGAGACGAACCATGGCGAACGTCTCGGACTGTACGATTACGGTGCTAATTTGCGAGAACTAACCTTCGAAATCACGGCTAAAGAGGATTTTGAGTCCGAAGTCATGCTCAGGATCAAACGAGCTATTGAAAAATGGATGCCGTACGTTTCCCTCAAAGGATTTGAAATGTCAAACGAGTTAGAAGAAATAGACAAAACTGGTGTTGTCAAATTCTCTATAACCTACGATCTTCCCATTTTAAACGTTTCTGACCAAGCTGTCGACATAATTCTCTACGTCTCCTGATGCTATTTTACGTCTACATAGATTGGACTCTTGAACAGATCCCTAGACGGTTCTACGTTGGCAAGGGAGATGCTGGGAGGGTGAAGTTTATTCGTCGAAACAAACGGCATCGTGCTATCTCTAAAGCTTACGGGCAACGCAGAGAGGTAGTATTCTCCACCGATTCTGAAGTTGAAGCTCTACAGATAGAAAAGAAGTTGATCGCAGAATTCAAGACTCGTGGAGATGTCAAAGGTCAGTGGGGAGCGAATTTCACCGAGGGTGGGGATGGTGTCTGCGGGAGGCTTCATGACGAGAAGACTAAACGACAGATTAGCCAAAAGATGGCCGGTATACCGAAGTCGGAAGAAACTCGCATGAAGATGCGAGTTCGTAAAGTCAACAAGCGTGTTGTTCAATATGATTTGAACGGAAAAGAGATCGCAAAGTTTCCTTCTATCAGTGAAACTATTCATCAAACAGGAATAAGCTCGATTAGTCTCTGTTGCCGTCGGGTAATTAAGTCTGCTGGAAAATCTGTTTGGAGGTACGAAGGAGATCATTTCGATCCCAAAACTCCGTATGTCTGTACACCAGAGCATCGACAAAAGCTGAGCAAAGCTAAGTTGAAACAGAAAGAATATCATGGCGTCTAGCACAAAAAACGATGCGCTCAAAGCTGTACGACAAAGGCAATACCTCAATAAGGATTTTGACGGGCTTCGAGCTGATCTGATCGAATACGCTCGGACATTCTACGGAGAGAACGTGAATAACGACTTCTCTGAATCGAGCCTTGGAGGTCTGATGGTGGATATGGCAGCCTATGTTGGCGACGTCATGTCATTCTACCTAGATCATCAATTCACAGAGATGGATCCGAATCTCGCTGTGGAAACTGACAACATCGAACGGTTGCTTCGGCGTGCAGGAGTTGAGATCACCGGTGCATCGCCAGCCGTGGTTATGCAATCGTTCTTCGTGGAAGTTCCTGCTGTATCGGTCAACGGAGTGAGCATTCCAGATTCCTCTGCCATTCCGATCATCGATGCTGGAACGATCGTCACTTCTGATGGCGGTATCGAATACCTTCTTTTAGACAGGATCGATTACACTCTACAAGATGTCGACGGCAACTTGAAGTGCGATATCCAGGTGGGAGATGCTTCAACGGACGGAACTCCCAAAAGCTTCATCCTCAAGGGTACGAGCATCTGTATTTCGGGAAGGCAGACCCAAGAAAGCTTCACGATTGGTTCGTTCGTCGCCTTTAGGGAAATCACGTTGTCCAGCCCGAATGTCACAGAGATCCAATCGGTCTACGATTCCTTGGGAAACAGTTACTACGAGGTCGGAAGTCTGTCGCAGGACACAGTTTACTCCAGACGTCCGAATGTGGGTAATGACTCTGATCTGGTTCCTGAACTGCTCGAACTTAAACCAGCTCCCTACAGATACACGAAGGCCACGAACCTCGACAACCGAACTACGACTCTTGTATTCGGAGGAGGATCGGCTGAGACGATAGAGGATGATGTCATTCCTGATCCGAGTGAATTCGCTCTACCGTTGTACGGAAGAACGACATTCTCTAGGATTAGCATCGATCCGCAGCAACTCATCACCACAAGGACCCTGGGTGTAGCTTCGTCCAACGTAACCTTGACCATTAGCTACAGGTATGGAGGAGGTCTGAACCACAATGCCGAGCCCGGAACCATAAGAAATGTCAAGGCTATGGCCATGACTTTCCCATCGAACGTAACTTCGGATGTCGCAGCAAGAGTTCGTTCGTCTGCTGAGACCAAGAATGTCAAGAGAGCTTCCGGCGGAGAAGATCCCCCTGATATCGATGAACTCAAGACCCTCATTCCGAATGCCAGAAATTCCCAAAGTCGAATCGTCACCAAACCTGACCTCATCTCTCGTATCTATTTGATGCCCGCGAACTTCGGCAGGGTGTTCAGGGCTGCTACCAGGCAGAATGCTAACAATCCGTTAGCATCTATCCTGTACATCATCAGCAGAGATGAAAATTCTAACCTGATCGTTGCTCCAGATGCTTTGAAGGATAACCTTCGCAAGTATCTGAACGACTACAGAATGATCTCCGATGCTATCGACATCGTCGATGCTCAGGTCATCAATGTTCGAGTTATCTTCGAAACTACCGTCGATAACTCGATGAACAAGAAGATCGTGCTTCAGAATGTCATCCAGAAGATCCAGAAGTACTTCAACATCAAGAACTTCCAGATTGACCAACCTCTCATCCTTTCTGACCTGCATAACATCATCTACAACAGCATCGGTGTCCTGTCCGTCAACAAGCTGAAGATTGATAACGTCTTCGGAGCTGTCGGGAACAGGGTTTACAGCGATGCTTTCTTCGACATAGATTCGAACACCACCCGCGGAATGGTCGTTCCATCTCCGGGAGCCATCTTCGAACTCCGGTTTCCCGAGAACGATATTGTGGGAAAAGCAGTTTGAGCTTCGGTTCAGTATCGGGTACTTACTTAGAGAAGTCCCCGAGGCAGAACATTGTATCGAATCTTCAAACCAAGTAGCGACACGTACATCACTGACAAGATCGTCAAACGCCTGCACAAAACTACGGCCAACGTAGGATTAGCTGCGAGCATCGATCTGTTCGTTCTCTATGGAATAACCTTCTCAGGTTCAGTTCCTAATCACGAACTTTCTCGAGCTCTTATCAAGTTCGACCTGACTGATCTACACGCAGATTACGCTGCGGGCAAGTTTGACATCACAAATCCGACTTTCAACTGCACGTTGAAGATGTTCGATGTCTACGGTGGACAGTCCACTCCGGACAATTTTAGCCTGCAAGTGTACCCTTTGTCTCGATCCTTTCAAGAAGGTATCGGAAGGGATGTTATCTTCTTTCAAGATTCAGATGCTTCGAACTTCATCACAGCAACTTTTGATGGATCTACACCCAGCGTATGGTTTCTTAGCGGAGCGAATGCTAAGGGAGCTCTGGGAAATTCCAGCATCGACGTGATCTCGACCGCTGATCTCGGAGCAGGGACTGTCAGCTTGACAGTGAGCCAGTCCTTCGTGGTTGGAGATGAAAATTTGAGCGTGGATGTCACAAGAATTGTTTCTGCCACGCTGGCAGGGCTAATTCCCGACAAAGGATTCAGAGTTTCCTTCAGCGAAACAGACGAAAATGCGTTGGCAACGAAGTTCGTCAAACGTTTCGGGTCTTCGAATGCGAGCAATCCTTACATCAGACCTCAGCTGATAATGAGGTACAACGATGCTATCAACAGCCATGAATCTAACTTCTTGTTCGATGTGACTGGAACTCTCGTTCTCTACAACTACGTTAGAGGAGAGTTGAGAAATTTCGTCTCTGGATCGTCGAATACTGCCCTAACGGGGCAGAATAGTATGCTTGTGAAGTTGACAACGCCCGTTTCTACCAGCAATGGATTCATCCGGTACGAAACACATGCGTCCGCTTCTCAGCACAGAATTGGATCTAGCAACGTCACTGGCATCTATTCTTCGACTTTCGCGCTGTCGTCAAACGATCCATTTCTTCGCACAAAACTTCAGCAATCTGGATCGATAATGTTTCAGCAGGTTTGGACGTCAACGGATAGACAAGTTCCGTACTTCAGTGGATCTCTCACGGTCTATCCGAATTTCGGAACAACGGGTCCGGCCACGCCCAAACGTTACAATATCAACATCACGAACATGGCAGAAGAGTACACAATCACTGACATTGCTCGCATGCGATTGTTTATATTTGACTATTCATCTCCGATGTTTAAATTGGTCAAAACACCTCTCGAAACACCTTCGGTGGTTCTAGAAAATGTCTTCTACTCAGTTAGAGATGCGATCACCAATACCGTTCTTGTACCTTTCGATCGAATCTACTCGTCTACCAAGTTGTCATCGGATAGTGAGGGGATGTACTTCGACATCTGGATGACATCTTTACTTGATGGTCGAGCTTACGTTGTAGACATAATGCTTGTGGAAGGTTCTAAAGAAACCATCTACAGGAATGTCGGTCCGGCATTTAGAGTTCTCACAGCAGGTGCTTGAAAGTTAGCCAATGACGTTTCGCAATCCACTCATCCCGACAAATGTCGATCAGGGAGACTTGATCGACATCGTTAAAAACGGTCGAAGCGTTACCATGCGTGGATCGGATTTCTCTGACACGAATTCGAATTCGACCTCATCATTCGCATACGACCCGCCTTCCCAAGGTCTCAAATCGACGCAGCAGCTGAATGTCGATTGGAGTCGCTTCGAAAACCACACGTTCTTTAACTCTGCAGAAGTCAATACCAACGTTGCATTCGACAAGATGATCAATTTCTTTCCGTTCGACGGAACAAGAAGCGAAGTTGAGAGTTTCTTCGAAAAGATGACTGGTTTCGAAAAGTACATCTACGATCGTTTTCCCAAGAACAACGGATTTCTCTTCTTCAGCAGCAGCTACATCGTCGTCAAAGACTACACCGGAGGATTGTTTCCAGAAATTTCAAAAACGAGAAGCGGACAATCGGTCCTAGCTCCTGACAGTTCTTTCACAGTCGAGTTCCAGCTCTACATTCCAACAGTCACGAATGATGTCCAAGTTGTCTTTCAAAAGATAGTTGGAAGCGACGGCATAACGTCATTCCTGACCCAGTCTACGAACGTGACGTCCGCTCTCGTCGGGATGTGTGTTACTTCAGGTTCAGCGACAACATCCACCAGCGCATCGTTCGAAAAAGGTAGATTCCATCACGTTGCTTTCGTCTATAACAAGAACGACGGAACAAACTACCTGACTCTTTACAAGAACGGAAGCCCAATTTCTGTATCTTCTGCGAATGACATAAATAGGATCGCCATGGATTCTGCTCCGCTAACTATCGGAAGCGGATCACAATTCAGAATTGGAACTCAAACATTCCTTCCAAAAGAAATTCTCTCAGGAGCGATGGACGAATTTCGCTTTTTTCATTCTGCAAGAACGTCAGAACAACTTACAAAGAACGCCTACAAGAGCATCTTCCCAACAGACGATCTGAAGTTGTACTACAAATTCAACGAGCCCACCGGTTCGTTCGGTGCCAGCGAAGCCGACTCTATCAATGGAATCGTTCTCGATAGCTCTGGTAAATCCCTTCATTCTTTTGTGACGAACTTTACTCAAGGGCTTCGATCGACAGGCAGTCTTTCCGTACCGATGACTTACGAGAAAATTACTCTCTGCCCAATTCTCTTTCCAGGGCATCCCGACGTCGTGAATTTGAACACGAGCTTACTCAACTCTGCGAGCATCTACGATTCTATCAATCCAAATCTCATAACCAAACTGCTGCCAGCTCACTACATCATGCAAGGTCGAGAGCACGCAGGGTTGGATAGCGACATGGGTCCAATTTCCAACGCGTACGGAGGAACTAACATCCCTGGAAAGGGTAAGCTCGGCCAGACCCAACTGCTTCTTTCTATGCTCTACGTTTGGGGTAAGTTCTTCGATGAGATGAAACTCTACATCGATGCATTCGCTAAATCAGAAGATGTCGATTACGATCCGAACAAGAGTGCAGCCGACCATTTTCTCCCGTTGTTATTTCAAAAGTGGGGAGTCAAAATCCCGTCGTTCTTCGTAGATTCTACGATAGAACAGTTCATCGATGCAGAAAATCTGAGACCGGCGATTAGCACAGATAGGAACTCTCTCCAGTACATTCAGAATCAAATCCTTCGTCGTGTCCTTGTCAACTTGAACGAGATCATCAAGTCAAAAGGAACGCAACACAGCGTTCGTTCGTTCCTTCGATCCATGGGATTCGATCCAGACAACAGCTTCAGAATCAAAGAGTATGGAGGACCGACACGTCGTAACCTTTCATTCTCTAGAGAATCAAAAAGCGAAATCGGAAAAATGCTTGACTTCGTATCTGGAGGATACGTGCAAACCCAGGGATTCTTCAGTTCTTCTAAGTTAGAAACTGGATTTCCAGAGTCGCGAGTGACGCATACGTTCAAATCTGTTTTCCCTCCCCATGGTATTTCTGCCAACGTGAACGATGGTCTTTGGACATCTGGGTCATGGTCTTACGAAGGACTCTATCGTTTTCCGCAAGGTAGACCGACCCCCGCGACCCAGAGCTTAGTTCGTCTTCAGACGACAGGTGCATTGGCCTCTGCACTCCCTGGCGTCATCTTCAATTTGCTAGCTATCAGCGGAACGACCGCAGCGAACACTCGCATCGTCCTGTACGGTCGCACTGGATTCCAACCCAGCATTACAGGTGTGCCTCTTCTAACGATGCAACTAACAGGGTCTAATATCTTCGATGGAGAAAACTGGAACGTGTCATTCGGAATGAGCCGAAACGATGAAGCCCAGTCGTTGTCATCTTCGTATTACCTTCGAGCTGCCAAACACAACGTCGGGCAAATAACATCTTACGTTACTCAAACGTACTTCAAAGAACTACAAGGAGGATTTAATCCTGCTGCGAGTGCTCTTTGCACAATCACAGGTTCGTATAACGCATCGGGAACATTCCTCGCAATCGGATCAGCTTCTCTTCCTTTGGGAACTAACGCCGCAGCATACGTTTATCTCAACACATCCGACGCTACGATACCATCAGAAGTTAGATCGACACACTTCAACGGGCAAGTAGCTCAGATGAGATTTTGGTCTAAGAATGTGTCCAACGTTGAATGGAATGAGCACATCAAAAATCCGAAATCATTTGGAGTCCAAGATCCCTCAGCAAACTTTAATTTCGCAATCACTCCTACGGGTTCGTTCAGTCGATTGAGAAATGACATCTCGATGGACCAGCAGGGTCGAACGACTAATGCAACTGGAGAAATACTTCTGCAAGACTATTCTCAGAATAATCGTCACATGACAGCAACAAGTTTTCCGGTGAATAAACAAATTTTCTCTCCAGTCATCTGGAACTACGACTTTATTTCTCCGAACTTCGATGATGGAATCACGAATGAAAAGATTCGAATCAGAGGATACCAGTCGTACAACAAAGTTCTAGAAACGCCCTGGGCGCAAGTTTCACCCGTTTACCAAATAGATCCAAGCGAAGCTCCCATGGACGATTCAAGATTTTCTATAGAATTCTCTCTGATAGATTCTCTGAACAAGGATATCATCAATATCTTTTCCACTTTGGATGCTATCGACAACGCTCTAGGGTCACCAAACCTTGCTTTCGGTACCGACTATCCTGACCTCGAAGCGATCAGAACGGTCTATTTCAATAGGTTGACTGAAAAGATCAATCTGAACAAATTCTTCGATATGTACAGATGGTTCGATGCATCTATCAGTTCATTTATCGAAAACATCGTTCCTCGTAAGACAAAATACCTGGGAAGTAACTTCATCATCGAATCTCACATGCTAGAACGTCACAAAAAAGAATACTTTCACTCTGACATCTACGTGGGAGCGAACGACAGACATTCGATTACAAATGTCTTATTGCTACAGGAGATTTTCGGAACAATCGTGAAACACTAACATGACTACTATTCCGTTTCTAGAAGGAAAAAATCCTCTCGACACTCCTGTTAGGACATATGTTTCTAACAGCATGAACACGTCAGCAGTCGATCCTTTTCGTCAAGGAATCGAACTGACGCAGGACAAACATTTTCAACAGGGAATCGCAAAAATCTGGTCGGGTATGCCAGGGCATGTTGTTGACTTGAACCAATACGGGCAAAGAGACGATGAGATTTTTCCGAATCAGAGATACTTCGAAGAGATCGCTAAGTTCAATCCTGTGCTCTATTTGACGGACTATTACTCTAACCAGCCCGTCGTCATAGATTCTGCTGTCAATACAAACGAACATGGGTTCGACGGAATTATAGAACCCCTGACGATCAGAAAGGTAATAGCGTTCACATCTATCGATGCACCGTTCGAACCACATGGTACGAAAGCCAACCTAGAAAGTGGAAATTTCAACCTATTCAGAAATGCTGACCAGATCATCAGCAAATACAACTTCAAAGAAGTCTCTCTTGGTGATCATTGGTACGAAGACAATGTCGACATGGTCGGTAGTATTCCAACGAACTTGGGATTCTGGCCCACGATTACGACGAGATTGTTAGGATTTGACGACTCTCAAATAAGGGATGGAGTTATACTTCCTATCTCTGCTAGTTTGGATATGCAGGAAGCTTTGAAAGGCATGCGACCACCGACAGAAAACTATTTGCCCACAAATATTTTCAGCACCGCGGCTTCCTTATATGATTATCGAGACTGGATCTACCCTGATCCCGTGAAGGTTACGTGAGACTAAATGACGCTTAGGGACATTCGTACTAGAAAGAGATTACATGAACTCGATCGCACGAAAGCGAGCTATCCCACAGTAGCACGTACAGGAGACAAGAACAGAAATGGGAAATTTCCTCTCGTCTTCGACGATACCAACACGGTCATTTTCAAATCAAATGCTTCGATCAGCTATCCCACCACATTCGAAACAGGAAGCAAATACCTTACAAGCGACCTACGAAGCGATATCACAATTTTACGAACAGGAACTGTCAATCCATCTGCGGTCGATCCGTGGTTGGTAAGATCGTACACGTCAGAACCGCATGCCGCATTCAACGAAAACAAGATTTTCGAATATGATATGCAAAATTCTAAGTTCTTTCTTACGGGATCTAAGAATGAAGATGTGGGGATGGGATTTACATCAAATCTTTCTAGCAAAACTATAATTCGTTTTGATCTACCCATGGCATCGAGATATACATTGCTAGACACAACGGCTAGTGCGTACTACTACGACGTCTCTAGCCGAACGTTTGTCAGGATTCCCAATACGAACCAATATTCACCGGGTGGGGGACTCGGATTTAATGGCGACACTGTGAACCACCCACGAAATATTCCGCAACCTAGAGAAGAACTTCTTTTTGGACCTTTGGGGAAATATAGTTCGAATGTATTGAACATAGGAACGGTGTTGTCGCAAGCGCCTCCACCCCTGCGAGTTACAGAAGTATTCTTCAACAATCTTGCTACAACAAATCTGAATCTAAGCACTACAACACCTAGCGCAAGTCACCAAATTTCTCTCAATACGATGATTAACCAACCATTTCTTCTTGAGAAATGTGTTATTGAACTTCCTTTTGAAGCGGGACCTGGATGGTTCAACGACAGGACGATGGTTTCTTGTATCGACGAAAATGTCATTGATCCAGACTACTATACAGATATCGGAGGTCCTGCGATCACTGTCGGATTATTCAATTCTTTCGGTACGACAAAAGATCTAATCTTGTCAGCGACTATCGTACCGTCTCCGGACAACGTAAAAAGTCTAACTCTAAACAACGTCCACAATCCTCCTTTTTCGTCTTCTATCAGTAGAGTCATTAGAACTCCAAGCGGATTTGCTACCTTTTCGACGCCTGGTGTTGTTGTTAATCGTCCAAATACAACCACCCAGCAATTCAGCGGATCAGTCAAAATAGAAATTGAACCGTTCGCTTCTACGGGAATTAGCACGTTATTCCATCGATTAGCACCAGGGTTCGTAGAACAACTGTACTTTAATTCTTCGTTTGAAAGAAGCAGCATCTTCATCCAAACAGTATGTGGAAGAAGTAAAGTGGGTGGACTAGAAAACCTCACTGGAAGAACAATCTTTGGAAGAACAACCTCTACTCCCTCTTTTGTAGAAATTCCAAATCCAAGCCTTAGCCTTCACGTCGCTTCAGGAACATCTGGAGTGAATGAAGACATCGTTTATTACACAACAGAAAAACACTCAAAAGCTCCGTACTTGCTATTTCCGCAAGACAAGTTGTTTCTGACCTTGTCGAAATATCGATCTGCGTTCGTCAGCTCATCCAATTTTTCTAATCCTCCATCTAGATCCCAAGCGACAAATGAACCAAACGCTTTGTATTGGTTCTATCATTCGTCATCTCACGATGTCTCAATTCCCACCGGTACCATTCGGCTTACGCTTTACGGCAGCCTTGTACGAGAGAATTCAGAATTCCATGACACGTTGAATTCTCGTCTTGATACCGAACAGATCCATGAGATGATTGGATCAGAACCGATAGTAGACGTGTTCGACGTATTCTATTCTACGGAACTTTCGGGTTCGACAATCGATCGATTCATGACGGGAAGTATTTTAACTAAAACTAGCCTCGCCCGACAAAGGGTGTTTAGTCTTTCTGGTATCGACGATACCAGAAAGACCTTGGTGAATGGAGAGAAGGGAGTTCCATTCGACGATGTTTCTTTAAGCAAGATGCTTACTCCTCGTGCTGAAATTGCCACAAATTTCAGAAATATCCAGTGTTCATCTTCCGAAGAAAGATTCTGGGATTCCATGGTCCCTAATATCATTGACATTACACGGATCAACAATGGCACGATTCAAGTGAACAGTTCTTTCGCTTCCACGCAGGTTTCGAACGAGATCAGCCTAGACACAGAATCAGCATCATGCGACAAAGTTTGGACGAAGTCCTTTCCTTTCGAATCGAAGTATTCAACCGTTGCCCGAGTTAATCAGGACAAACTTAGATTCAAAATTTCGAATGATACAGTGTTCAGAAGTGTGGAAAACCAATTCACAATTGGTTTGCGTCCTGGAGTGGTCGGCGGAAGTCCAGCGGGAACTAACTTTTCTGACACATCACCGGCGAATTTTAGGGACCATAAAGACACGACGGGATATTCCACTCTTCAAACTGGATTGTTGACAACAGATCTGTTCAAAATCTACTTTGGTATTGGTGATCTCAATACAATGTATTCGTCATCGCTAGGGGCAGGATACATCGGCTCTACTCAACTCGCGTCATATCGAGTGAAAGCTCACGATCAAACTCAAAACTGGGACTATCTCCACAAACCCCTGATCAGAGGATGGAAATATGGTCTTGCTTCAGGTTTACCCTTATTCACGAAGGCAGTTTTCGCAAGAAACAGATACGGATTCATGAGAGACATGCTTGAACAAAGAATTGATACGAAATTCTTAGCTCAAGGAATGAACATTAGAGCAACTGACTCTGTCATTAGGGTCCGCTTCGTAAATTCTAGCGGGGACTCCGTTCGTCCAGAAGAAACATTCTCTTCCAATCTCAGTTTGGAAGTGACTTCATCTTTGCCGTATTTCGACGACGAAGTTAGAAACAGAGAAGAACCCATTGCATTCGCAAGGGCTAACCAAAGCATCGTGGTGATCTGATGGTTCTTCGAGTTGAAGATATCAAGAAAAATCTCTGGATCATTGTCAAAGATAATCGTAGCGGCGAAGTCCAAACTGTTGTACATCTTAATGATACAAAAATCGGAACGACATCTAGTTCTAGGGATTTTGAAGTCACAGGAGAACTAACTTCTAGAGATGTCACAGTTGCAAGAGACATATCTGTCGCCGGTAGGAGCATGGGGTCTTTAGACTTCGTTCCCATCGTTTCCACAGGAAGGCTGACTCTAACATCTGCTGTTCCCATCACGACTACCGACGTTGTTTCAGGCAGTACGTTGTACTACACCCCGTCTGCCGGAGCTCAGATCACATTATGGGATGGTTCTGCGTGGAGATTGATTTCTTTCGAAGAAAAATCTCTTCCGGTCAACACGTTAGCAGCTAACACCAATGTCGATATCTTCGGATACTTCAACGACACTACACTTAGTTTAGAATACGGAAGTGCTTGGACTAGTAATACATTAAGATCAGAGGAAATTAGTCTTTTCAATGGGGTTATGTGTAAAACAACAAACCCAACACGTAGATACATTGGATCTATCAGAACTACCGCATCTGGATTTTTTGAAGATTCAATCTCTAAGAGATTTGTTTGGAATGCCTACAATCAAGTTCCAAGGATTCTTCAAATTTTTGAATCGACAGATTCATGGACTTATAACACAGCAGCATTCAGACCCTCGCGCGGCACGACAAATAATTGTTTTGAATACATTGCTGGTGATGTTGCGACCGCTCTTCGTGCGCAAGCTTTTTCGCTGGCGTCATGTACAGCTGGGCTTTCGTACGCAGCTTCTGGCATCGGAATAGATTCTACCACAGTGAACAGCGCACAAACGTGGGGAGCAAACGTAACGACCGTAGCATTCGTACTAATTTCAACGTATAAAGGATATCTGTCTGCCGGCTATCATACTATTACATGGCTCGAATGTGGTGGTGGTGTTGCCACCCTGTCTTTCTATGGAGATGTTGGGCAACCTACGTTATACCAGTTTGGGATGTACGGCGAAATTATGGGTTGAAAAAACCCATAAAAATGCCCTCTGGCGTCTGATACATCATATCGCGCCATAGCTATTATCTAATAGAGGGACTTCTAAATGAATCGATACGTTACATTGCTTCTGCTTGCCTGGGTTTCTGTCGTCGGAGGGTGCATGCACCATACCGAAGTCCGGGTCCCTCTCCCCACCCAGACGAAATCTCAGACAGTGGCCTTGGTAGAAACCATCGAAGGCCACGTTCAGGTGGGTTGCACCGGAGTGTGGGTCAACGAAGATACGATCCTCACAGCTCGCCACTGCATTGAAGGTTCAGCCAAATTGCACTGGTTGCTCAAGATTGAAGACCCTGTCGACCGATTCATCGCGATGTTGACACATCAAGTTCCGGAGTTCGAAGACAAGCAACTCGTTGGAGAAAACGCTTACTACATTGTCGAGAGCGAAGTTACCAACGTGGGAGAGAATCCGAAGACCACGCATGCTGGGAAGGTCATAGCGGTCAGCAAAGAAAAAGATCTTGCCATCATCAAGACGGTTGGACCTCATCCTGTCCATCTCTCTGCGGCAATAGTGACATCCGTTCCCGAAACGGGAGCAGATGTTGTAGTCGTCGGCCATACTAGGGGGCTGTACTACACGTACATGAAGGGAACCGTCTCCAATGTGAGGCAGTCTCTGTCAGATGAGGAAGAGATTTTGGGACCGTACGTCCAGATCATCGCTCCGATCTGGTACGGCAATTCTGGTGGTGGAGCATTTACCACGTCGGGGGATCTGATTGGCATCGCATCGTTCATGGTCGAGGCGCCGAACCAAGGATTCTTCATTCACCCAGAAACCATCAGGAAGTTCCTCGAGGCGAGTAAGATCACGTACAAAGTTTCCCGGTGAATGACATCAGATCACCTCAAATTCATACCATGTAAAAACCAATGTTTCATGGTATGGAAGGGCCTGGAAGGCCTTCAGGGTGGCATGGTTGACAATCAAAACCTAATTCCTGGTATACTCAGATAACCCAAAAATATTTCCGTAGATACAGAAGGTTTGGTAGGTTAAAGTACAAACGTCCGAGCAGGAGAACCCTGCTCGGACGTTTCGTTTTTCTTGGTGCAGCTACTTGATGATGACTCTGTTTCTTCTTTGTTTGTTCATCGTAGTCATACGTTCACTAAGAGTTTTTCTATGTTCTGGAGACATGCCTCTCGCAAGATGTGTTGTTCTAATAGCTTCTTTAGATTTTTCTGAATGTTTCCAGCCCTTTCGGGCTCTATTTGCCGCGCGGATTTTTTCTTTACCTTCTGGACTTTGTTCTTTACCAAACCGAGGATTGTTTTCTCCACTAAGCAATTTAGACAATAGCATTTTATGTTCAACACTTAGTGCCCCGCGAACGCATCTCAATTTATTTTTTGATTCTTCTGTGTGGTAGTGCCCTTTAAATCCTAAAGAAATCCGACCGCCGGGTTCTTGGTTGTATCCTACAGAATAATTTTGACTGTTCAACAGTTTGATCAATACAGTTTCTGTATCGTTAGCTGTTTGTACATTATCACAAACAGCAAGTAATTCTATTCGAAGTTGAAATTTTTGTATTTTCGAATTGCGCAGTAAAATCGTCGCTTAAGATCTCTACGAGCAGAATAGAAATGTTCCTGTAGACGCTTGCGAATTGTTTTCTTTGTTGCGCCAACGTATATTTTTCCATTAGCGACGTTCGTGATCAGGTAAATCGAATAGATCATTCTTGACAGCCTTTATAACTTCAAAAATGACCTCCGGTAAACTATCAGCTAACGTTTTATATACTGGCCATGATTTTCCAATCAATCGAAAACATGTCCCGTACGAAAGACGTCCTAGTTCTTCGACAACAGAATAGTTCATAGAAGAATAAAAAATCGAACAGTAAAAAAGAGACCAATCACCGATTTTGAGGAACTCAAAAAAATCTCCAGACTGGATTGCGTTCGCGTAAGTTAGCACAATAGAGTCTTTCGAAAGATCTTTTGCAGAGGGCTTGTGCATTTCGTAAAGCACATTCGCCACGTACGCACGCAGCGTCTCGTCGAACGGTGTCGTTCTCAGTACGTGGTAAACCCAATCTTTCGAAGGACAAAAAACCGTCATGGGGTAGGTCTGCTTGCGCACGAGCACGCGTATGCGAGAACAGTCGAATTAATCTGAAATTCTTGCGAACGCAATAAAGAAACGAACACGCCCACAACGTAGGCCTTTGTCGTTTCTCGAATCGAAAGTGGATTTACTATCTGGACGAACCAGTCAGTGGATTCCCGAAGAAGGATCACTTTCCTCTTTCTTCGAGTACTGCTTGGTCTTTTTCTCCACGGGTTTTTCTTCTACTGCTGCCGTGCCCATCGTATTGTCAGGCACGTTTGGTACTACCGTCGCTGGATCGATGCGAACTTGGGTGGGAGCATCGGCCCGTGTATGAGCTTTCGGTAGAGGGATATCAACCACTCCATCGTTCTTCTCACACCACGCGTGAATTTCATTCAGAGATGTCATTCCCATCTGGGACATCCACTCCTGCAGCGTTTGCTTTCTCCTTCTCAGGAGCTCTGCCAGTGATGTTTTTGCTTTCCAAACCATCTTTATACCTATGCGCCTTTTCTAAGAGATCACCCACCGCCGACTGGAACAGCGAACTCCGAGCCATCTCTTCGATCTGGGACTCTGTCAGATTTGCCCCTGTCGCCTGAGAGAGCTCTCGGGCCATCTTTCTCATGCCCCGCAAGAGCCAGTTCCTCGCTGAGGAATAGTTCATTTTCCAACCCCGGAGAGCTACTGTCTCCGTAATCCTCTTGAACTCCATCCCATCTCGGTCCGTCACAGTCGAATAAGTCTGTCTCTTCTTCACTTTCATCCACGTCTCCAAGTAAGTTATCATCTGTCATTGGATAAGATGCTGAATCGCTGGGGTCATCGGAAAGACCATATCGCAACCTCAGAACGACGCTCTCCTTCGGAGAAAGCTCTTCTTCCATGACCTTCCGAACGATACCCACCAGCTGTTTCTCAGAGATGCAATCGATGGGGTTCGATCCGAGTGACATGTCCGCAAGCACATCCATCCATCGTTGCTCGTACTCTCCTCCCGATGAAGAACCTGACTTTCTGGGAGCATCGAGAGAAACGATGGTTCCACTGGCGTCGTTTGCCGCCTTGACAAGGCGGGTAGAAGCACCGGTGGCGCTGGACAGTTCATCCAGGGTCATGCTATCGTCCTTATCCATCGCATTCTTCATCTTCTTGCAAAGACCGACGATGTGAGCGGGCATTCTGACGATTCTCTTGTTCTTCGTAAGATGCTGTCCGATGGCCTGCCTGATCCACCAGATAGCGTAGGTGCTGAACCGGAATCCTTTCTTCCAGTCGAAGCGTTCCACGGCTCTCATGAGGCCGATGTTACCTTCTTGGATGATGTCGTCCATGGGGATTCCGCGTGTTGCGTACCCCTTGGCGACCGAAATGACCAATCGAAGGTTAGAGTTGATAATCTTCTTGCGTGCGGTGGAAGAACCTTCTTCCATCTCTTGAAATAGCTTTGTGCTGTCCGCATGAGCGAGAACAGGCCATTTCTTGAGCTCACGCATATACTTCGAGAGAAGGCTCTCGCTTTCAGCGTCTAAGAAACCCATAAGTTACCGATCTAAGTTAAGGTTAGAAACAGATAATCACTCTTGCGAGTGAAGTACACTACTGTGATCGTTGTTTACGATCTACAATGATTAGCAATATTCCTGCAACGAAGGCAAGAGTCGAGAACACGATCCATGAAACTACATTCGAAGTCGTAAGCGCAACAATCCCAGATAGAACAACGAGTACAGCTAACGCGTTCATCCACCTGGGATTGGGCATGATTAAGAACCTTTTAGAACACGTGCACTGATGACGACCACAAACATGAGAAGTGCTCCGATTGTCAAGCCTGCAAAAAACCACTCTCTCACGATAGCAGTTTCACACATTTAGTTCCACCAGCGCTTAGGCGGAGGTTCGGGTTTGTACTCTGGAAGATGGTGTTCTCTCAAGTACTCTTGCCGATCCTCTTCGGTGCAACGCTGTTGATACGCGTAATGGGCGTACCCTCTCGCATCTCTCACCTGGTACTCGCGCTGCAAGTAGCAGAAATCCATCTCAAGATGGAGGGCATAGTCTCCTCGAGACCTAATCCGTTCGATTTCTGAATGAAGACGATCTAACCTCATGCGAAGGTCATCGTCCGACATCATGATGATTTCGTCGACAGTGATGCAGTCCGTCTTCGTGATCGGTCTGCGAAGCTTCTTCTTGTCCATGGACTAAGAACCGTTGCGCTAAGTGGTCAGGGGAAATCCCCAACCTTCTAAGTTAGAATGTACATTTTTTTGCGTACTATTGCAAATTTTTGAAATCAATAAGATGTTAATGTTGGTGAAAATCGATCTTAGCAAACATCATAATGATATCGTACGTTTATACATCGATGAAAATCTATCTCTTCAATCAAGCTGCTGAACCAATCTCGTTGATCGACTCTCTCACAGTGTGAGGAATTGCAAGCGCGAGGAGACGTTCCGTTGTCACGCGAATCGCATCAGGATTTTCGTCGCCGACGATGAACTTTCTACCCGCGAGAGTGGCGGCGACAGCAGTCGTGCCAGATCCAACGAATGGATCTAAGATGATGCCCCCGACTGGAGAAGAAGCGACGATGGTCCTCTGCACGAGTTTGACAGGTTTTTGCGTTGGATACGCAGTTCTCTCGCGTGACTGAGTGCCTACGATGGACATCCACCAGACATCTGTAGGAACTTTACCCCTAGCTGCTTTGACCTTGTCCTTCTGAAGACCGGGAGCCATGTAAGGAATTCTGTCGATATCATCCCAATTGAAGACGTGTGATTTCATCTGTTTAGCGTATGAAAGTACGACCTCATGTTTTTTGGGGAATATTTTTTTCCCCCGCCCTCCGTAGTCGAAACTCCAGATGATCGTGTTGAGGTGGTTCTTCTCTCCGAAGATAGGATCCATCACGAGGACGCGCGCGTAGGCTGCAGCTTTCTCGTTGAGATGCAAGTAGATCGTGCCGGTCTTTTTCAGAACTCGATGGCACTCTTGCATGTGTTCCTTGAGCCACTCGTAGTAGTCTTCTCTGTTGTCGATGTACGATAGACCCTTCGAACTCTTACGAACACGACGTGTATTGAAGGGAGGATCCGTGAAGATCATATCGACGCTCTCGTCGGGCAAGCTCTTCAAGAGTTCGAGCGCCTTCGCGAGATAAACAACGTTCTCTTCCATGGGAGTAAAATACATCGCAACCCAGAGAATGTTTAACAACTAAAGGATTTCCCATCCAACATCTATCCATCTACTTCTAAGATGTGAATGGGAGAAAGTCTCGATAGTCGACGTAGTCTTACCATCAACAATCATTGTTCTAAGCATGATAGCATTATGCCCCGATAACCCAAGAACAACGTACACGTAGGTAGGTGGAGATAGTCTCTGCATAGACAGAACATCACCAACTTTGATCCAGTCTTCGACCATTAGAACGTCAAAAAGCCCCCAGAATCACTTCTGGAAGCCCTCGTAGGAGTGTAAGACTCGGTTATTTCTTTTGGATGATCCGTTTGTAGCTGACTTCTTCGACCGCGGCAAAAATGAAAACGACGTCTGGTACCTTTCTCCCTTGGTGGGGAGAAAGGTCATAGAACTTCTACAAAGTGTTTCTGGGGCAGTCTGGTGACTCCTCTTCCATGAGAGCGATCATCATCTTGAGGTACATACCCATTGCACGGTAGAATTGATTCCCGAAGTGTTGGGACATCGATTTTCCAACATAGACGAGATCTTTCATCGCCGGAGCCTCTCCGGGAGATCGAAACTTGTTCACGTACTCGATGAACAATTTACACGACTTCTTCAATTCAGCCTGCTGGCTGGGATCGTTTCCAACCTTCTCAGCGTACTCGATAGCTTTGTGAGGATATGTCGCGCATGCGAGCATCAAAAATCCGGCCTTCGTCATGTATTTGTCGCACGAAGAATCATCGTCCAAAAACTTACGGCCTTCCATTAAGATGACCTCTTGTTGTCGGTTCCTCGAATGTTGTCTTTGACCAATTCCCAGTACAACATGGGTACGATGGCAGGAGAGATCACGAAGCACATGATCCGAAATGGGAGAGCGTCAGAACCAAGATGGTTTCTCTTCAGGAAGAAGAAGTACGCTCCCGAGATATAGAAAAAAGATACGATGATGAAAAAAATTGTTGACACGTTACCTCATTACTTTCGTAGTTGTTTCACTTCTGAGCGGGCGCAGAGCGAGAGATGGGGGTCGAACCCACGATGGATTTCTCCGCTAGCTTGGAAGGCTAGTGCCATACCACTTGGCGACTCTCGCAGTATAATGAATCTTGTGAATACTTGTCCTCATTGTTTGTTTTCTTTTCCCTACGGAAGATCTTTTGGAGCTCATAAAACGAATTGCAGATCCAATCCGAACTACGAACGCAGACAAGAGCTCATTCGGCAAAAGAGGAAAGTAGAAAAAATCTCTTACAAACTTTGTTGTCATACTTGTTGTTCTTCTTTTGAAGAAGAGATGACGCTGACAACGTTTTCTAAGAAAACGAATTTCTTCTGTTCTAGATCTTGCGCAAATACTAGAGCACATTCGCTTGCTACAAGAGCAAAAACATCTCGAAGTCTTGCAGGAAGAAAAATTGCTCCCGAATTTGTCACCACGCAATGCGTAGTTTGCAGTAAAACTTTCCAGAAAAAACGCAAATCAGCCGCGGCTACCTGTTCGTTAGCTTGTAGAGGTACTTTGATTTCTACAAAAGTGACTGGCAAAACTGGTGGATATCGAACTAGGTCCGGAAAGAGCAAATTTCATGGAGCTGACTACAATGGAACGTGGTTGGACAGTGGTTGGGAAGTCCGACTCGCACGACATCTTGATAAACTCAACATCAAATGGTCACGAGGAAATTTCATCCCTTACAGATTGGGAGAGAAACAGAGAAAATACTACCCTGATTTCTATCTAAATGACTTTGACTCGTACATCGAGGTGAAAGGATACTGGACTGACGAGTCGAGAACAAAGATCTCTGCTGTCATTTCACAAAACCCTATCACTTTGATCATTCTCAACTCTATTGAGGAGATAGACAATTTCTCTATCTGAGAACTTCATTCGATGAACTTCTCCTCGAGCTCAGGAATTTCGATTTCGACAGAATTGGCCGCACTCATTCGTCCTCGAAGGGTCGATGCCTCGGTTGCTGACTTTTTCGCCTTCTCGATGGCAAGAGCTGAATCGAACTTTCCCTGCATCACACTCGCAGTCTCTATGCTCGATTGGCTCATGAGACTACGCCAGTGGGCGGAGACCCTTTCGATTCCACCGATCCGTTTGACAGCCTCGGCCATCGAAATTTTCTCGACTCCCACGGCGACCACAACCTCGAGGTTGTAGCGCGACTGGAACGCCTGGAGGCTTGCGATGTTCTTTTCGCAAGTTTCGATCTTCACCATGAGCTCCTCGGTGGAGAATCCTCCCTGCCCTCGAAGGGATTGCGAAAGCAACGCGATCGCACCATCACGTTCGGTCTCACGGTTGCGGATGGCGGTGCGAAGCGTGTATCCATTGATCTTCATGGTGATACCTCAGATAGTAGGGGTTGAGATTCCTGACGAAGCATATTCTTTAGTCTCCATGCTTCGACGAGCCACTTGACCGCACCTGCGCTGGTCGGATGGACACCGTCGGAAAGGGAAATGTTCAGAGCTTGCGTGTCGAGGTAGACGCAGGGAGCGACTCTCGTTTTGAGGTAATCGTTGGTCACCGACTTTTGTCCTCGAACAAGAGGGGGACCGACCCAGACGCAACCCGCTCCGGTGGACTTGATCTGAGAAACGATCTTCGTGGGATCTGGTTTGATACCGTAGTCGTTGGTACCGAGAAACACGATCACCGAATCGTACTTGCCGGTCGAGAGAGCAGTTTCCATCTTCTCCCCCTCCCAATATGCGGTCCGAGTGCCGCTTTTGCAGATCGTGTTTACCATCTCACCCGGCTGCCTCACAGCAGAGATCGCACCGTAGTTCATGGAGCATGCTTCCGAATCTCCTACGATAAGGATATTCTGGGAGAGCAGCAAAAAATAAATGATCTTCAACAAAGTAAGAGCGTTCATTCACTTCATCCTGTAGAATTGGTCTCCGGGGAGCATGTTGTCCCGTGTGCCCTTCATGGGTTCTAGCAGAACCATTCCCCGCGTATCCCATCCAACAACTAACCAACATCCCAGATTGGTTCCGTGCTCGGTCGGTCTCGCCTGCAAAAGCACTGTCTGTACGGAGAGCTCCCATTCTTGAGCTGAGAGATTGACCACCCACGCTCGTTTCAACCTATGATGTGGGAAGCACTGTAGAACGTTGTACGTTCTCGTCGCCGGCGACAATTTTCTCTAAAGACCTCATCCTCTCACGGAAGAAATTTCGGGGAAGATCTCCGAGGAAATCATCGCCGAGGCCCGGAAACTGGTTAGTCTCCAGGAAGTGGAAAGAACCATCATCGCAGAGGATGTAGTCGTTTCCACACACGTCCAACCCGAAGTGGGTTGCGACCTTACGAGAATGCTCGATCATTTCGATCGGAACATTCTTCGCGTTCATTTGCACGTTCTCTCCTCCCGGAGAGTTCTTGATCCACGACTCTTCGTGGACAGTTTCGATGAAGAAAACTTCCTCCTCGATGTGGAGGATTCGGACCGATCGACCCACGAAGAAGGGTTGGATAGTCGCTTGGCCGGCCCACTCCATGAATCCAATTCCTGGCCGGAAGAGAACTTTACCCTCGCCCGAATGTTCGTTACCGAACTTGACGACGGTTCCGTTCTTTGGGCTCCACCCGAAATAGTCTTCGTTCTTCATGAGATCCTGCCAGGTTGCCACCACGCAAGAATCGTTTCCGAAGAATCCTTGATCTATACACTCCTGAGCGACGACATGCCGATCGACCATTCGAAGGAGCGTCTTGGGATCGGGCCAACATGGCAGGGAAGAGAGAATTTTGAGTAAGCTGACAGTCCGGTCGGTGTCAGGATCCGCAGCGTAATAGATTCCGCCCTTCCACTCCTGGTACATTCCCTCGAGCTTGAATCCTCCCTCGATAGCACTTGCCCGTCGAGGGTTCCGAGAGAATCCCCAGTCCGACGTGATGGCAAGCTGACCCACCACCGAGAGCTGACCTGACATGAAGATTAGTGGTTTCAAAATTCTGCTCCAAGAAAGCTAACGTGCTCCATCTTGAGCAGGACGCGGGCTATGTAGTAGACCCATCCTTTCTTTCCGCAGGTTGTCATGACCTTGATTGACGCTGATGTTTCATCGTCTATCACAATGAGAATATCACCGTGGACGACTCGAGCGATCTCTTTTCCGAGCTCCCTGTCCCAAATGACTAGAGAATAGTCACGGTTGGTATATTGAAGGACCTCACCACGTTTCAGATACGTTTCGAGCATTTAGCCCTTTCAATAGATATGAAGTTTCAGATTAGATGGATAGAACGAAGTCGTGAACTTAGAACCCATCCGAGTCCTGTTTCACCGGTCGACGAATCGACCCAGAGAACATACGTCATTGGATATCGAGTATCCAATTGTTCGTCTAATTTGATACAGGTAGAATCTTTACGAACGAAGATAGATTCATCGCGAGGGCGAGCTCTGTTTGGAATTCTGCAGACACGATCTCCGCGAGTCATGATGAAGATGTCATTCTTCATCGATGAAACTCCAAAGAGGAAATCATCGATTTGCAGGTTATTTCGACCTGGGCCGCTGCCTTCGTGTCCCCTTCGCAGACGAAGGTCCAAAAACATTCGTTCTGCGGAATTTTTGCCGTAAAGAACAGGGAAGAACTTCCATCTGGTCGGCTCTTCAACACCCACGTTGCCTGCAGTTCTCCTAAACGACCACCGATCCACTTCGTGGCAAGACCGACGAGCTCATCATGATGAGCGATTCCATCGGATGTCAATTCACGTTCTTCTCCACAAATCTTGTAGACCGAAACTGTCATCGGACGAGATCCAACGTTCATCAAGCTCGTACCAACGATCGTCGAACCTTCCGTGAATTGCCAACCAATGCCCGGTGCTTCGAAACTCCAATCGTCTCCCTGGACCGTCTGTGGCATGTACGTGAATCGGGCGCATCCTAGATATACGACCATGAGTGCGACGAGCCCAAGTTTTTTCATCCGTACACCCGAACGCATTCGAACATCGTGTTGTCGTGGATTTCGAGAACTTTCGGAATTGACCCGTCGGGCTCGACCTGGTATCCCCCGGCAAGGTTCCAGGCGACCGGCATTTCCAGCGCTTTGAGCCCATCGAAGACGATGGCATCCCGCATGCGAAGTTGCTCAGTCGTCAACCATCCTCCATAGGGATCGTTGATGTGAGGATCGGCACCGGCTTGGTACAGGACGATGTCGCATTCTGACATTCCTGCTACGATCAGCGGTAGCTCTTGGAAGAACTCGACTACTTGCTCAGCTTCAGTGTACTTTTTCCCGCCCGTGTAGTGTTTGATCCAAGCCTGGGCACCAAGCTTTTGGATGATATTATCCGTTCCATTGCCGTAATGCATGTCGAGATCGAGGATCCCGACCCGGCTGACTCCCATTTCTTTCGGAGCGAGGGCGGTCACCATCAATCCGTTGAAGGTGCAAAATCCCTCTCCCGAATAGTAACCAGCATGATGGAATCCAGAACACGGTGCTGCGACCGCAGATTTCGTTTTGATCGCATACTTGGCTGCTGAAAGCATCGCTCCCGAAGTATAAGGGAGAGACATCGCAACATCGAGAGAACAGTTTCCAAATCCGTTGGCAGTCGAACCTGTTAGGACGTTATCGACATAATCGAGATCATGAGCCCGAGCGAGCTCTTCAAAAGAAACGGGGACGGGTTCGATGATTTCGATTGCGAACTTCTGTTGCCAGGATTCGACCACCTTCACCGGTTTTGCCGCGCTGGGTGAAGCGCTCTGAGAGTCTGCCACCATCTTGGATGAGTAGAAAACGGGGATGGCGGAAGGCATTAATTTCTAATTCCTGTTACTAGATTATTATAATACACGCAAACTAAAGTTTCATCACGTGACAATTTTTCTGGCCCGTTTGTTTGTTGGGGAGAAAAATCCTCGCATGTCTTCCTTCAACGCCTTATCAATGTTCTTGGCGTGTTTGTAGGTGATTGTGTGAAGGTAGAACTCTGTCACACTACCGTCAGGTAGCAAAAATGACCACACGTACACCTTACCGGCGCCGGTAGTCTTGATTGATCTCTTGCTAGTTTCTTCTAAGGGAATTAGAACATTCCCTGCATCGAGCTCTAAAGTTGTCCCTTTCCGAAGGAAGGAACAGGGCTTTTGGAGAGTTACTGGCTCTCCTTTATCCCATACACCACCGGAATCTTTTGATTCCATTCGTCACCGGTCCAATATCGTATGAGTCCTAGCGTGGGGGAGGCTCACCTCCCCCACCATATCGTGTGGCATTTGCCGGTGCTGACTAGCTTCTGAAGAAGCGATTGCGAACCGTTCGGATCGCCAGGTCGAGTGAGCGAGAGACGATCACCGTGATGACGGCAACGGTGACGCTACGAGTCAGTTGTTCTTTGAGAGTCATGATTAGCTCCTGAGTAAAAAGTACAATGTTAGATGTTACGTTGCAAGTTCAGATATCGTTTCGAAACCCTGGGGGTGGTCCTTGTTCCACGCGCAAACCCATCCAAACTTCCCATGGAAGAGAACGAGCCAGCTGTGCAACACTTCTCCACCGTATCGTTGACTTCTTTCAACCTCTTCTATCCAGACCACGTCGTCGAAAAACAGAACGACATCGCCGACTTCCAATTCTCCGCAATACGTTCCGCTGTTGTTTTGCGGATACTCGTAGAGCCACTGCGCAAGAACGGTGCAAAGGATCTTCATGCGATCCTAGATCGGCGCACTTTTTCGAGAACTCCGATTCGTCCATCGGGTGACAGGACGATCTCTTCGAAGACTTTCGAAAATGTTCGACCGGCGAACTCTGACTTGACCGTTCGTCCTCGACGAAGAGCCAGGAAGAGGGACCCGATTGGATAATCGTTTTTCCCGGAGGGAAATGACACTACAAATCGCGGGTACTTCTCGTTGTACTCGTCCTCAACGACGATCTCCCTCGTCTTCAGCACGTCGACATCGTCCACCATGAAAACTCCTGCCTAGATGATCTTTCCCAATTCTGACGCTGCGACACTCGGTATTACAACGCATCCCGCACCCGGAACGATGATAATTTGGCCCATCATCTGGCCGAATGTCGTCGGCTCTATGAAAATGACGATGGACTCTCGCTCAACCCGACCGGAGTTCTTGATATCTTCATTGAATCCACGATGGGACACGGAAACAAATAACCACGGAGCTCTCACTCGGATCAAATCTCCTTTTACGGGATCTCGTCGCGAACTCATGATACGACTTCGTCCACCCAACCCAAGAGTTTGATGTATCCGATCGTGGTATTGTAGAGGACGAAGGCTACCCAAGACGTTCGTGTCCCGAGCATGAAAGGATCCGAAAGCACTACTACCTGGTCTCCCACAGAGAGTGCACCCTTTTCGGTAGAACTATTGTGTTCGAACCATCTGGCCCTGCCGAGAATGACGATGTCGCCCTGCTTGAAGCAATTCTGCTTGGGTTCGTAGGGGTAGCTGATGGGATACATCATTGATGTTCGAGCTTGGGAACGATCTGTTCCTCTAGAACCTTCTTGAGCTCATCGTGATCGATCGGACAGGAAGCGATAGCGATGCACTTTCCAAAATCGATTCCGAACCGGCGAGTTTCGTCCCACGACTTGACCTCCATCGTTCCGAGAGACTTTCCCGGACCGTAGATGACGCGGACTCCCGTCCACCCCTCTGAGAATTTCAGGAATGAGATATCGAGTTCTTTATTCACGACTTACTCTACAACTTCGAAGACATTATGCATCGGTTGGAACGTGATGTACATCGCAACTATTCCTTTGGAGATCAAAAATTGACCGAACCCGAATCCTGGAAGCGGACCTTCGAAGTTCATTTTCGTCAGAACAAGAAGAACACGTCCCTTGGGGATCGTGAACAAGGTCGTACCCGCGCAAAAGGTAGCTTCCACCAATAGACGAACGATCTGCCCGGGATAAAGATCGTCAACCATGCATTTTCTGCTCAAATCAATTCCTGGAGGAGAAGGCAACATCCGACTCCTCGGGATGTCAGAAGAATGATGATCCTCTCTTCTCCCCGGGGCCCGCTGTATCCGAGAACAGCGAAGTGTTCCTTTTCAGGAACAACGATTCTTTCTCCCGACTTCGTGGTCAGAAGGACCGTTTTGGTCGTTGCACAAAGTTCGGGAAGTAACTTCAGAAGGGTTTCGAAGACGAGGCAAGCGCTCGGTGCGAGGAATTTATCGAACCGATCGACGATGAAATCATGAACATTCATAGAAGTAATCCGTAATCCTCTTCCTGAGTTCGTAGAGGTAGAAGTACGAGTACCCTTCGTTGGTGAGAACTAACCAAGATCTTTCTCCGAGCACATCACCGATCGCAGGTTCGAAGACGACCACAATCTCTCCCTCGGAGAGCCTATGGATTCCTTTGCACGGAGACGTGGGAAGATCCCATGTCCATTGGCTGAAAACGTCGTCCGAGTCGAGAGCTTTCGCCTTGAAAATCCGAACTGTCAACATAGTTCGATGAATCTGCGAGAGGGATTCCATCGACCTCGGACGGTGAAGAACAACACGCTCATTCTGTTCGAAAGAACGACCGTTCCCATTCCTCGCAAGTTAGGAATCTCGCTGGGAATGTATTCTTTCACGATGAAAATCAGACCGGGAGATACTCCCGAGTGTTTTCTATAGTGGCCCAACCAGGAGTCGTACTTTGGTTCAAACACCATCGTGTGCCTGATTAATTTCCCTACGAAGGGTGCAGTCAAAAGATCCCAACGAGACGGAAGCATCAGAGCAGCGGAAGTTCGCCCGTGATGGGATCCAACTTCTCAGCCTCGTCTGGACCGAATGCTGCGCACGTTAAAGTCGCTACACCATGGAATTCTGTCTTTCCAGAATCGATGATGTGACACACTTGTATGCCTGCCTTCCGAGCCTTGTTCATCAGCTCACCGAGCTCTTTCTCAGAATTGACGCTCACGGTGATCTTAGCAAATCCCTCTTTGAACCACCGTTGCTCTGCAGCAGTGAGATTGATTTCCATCCTGGACGGATCATTCGATGTGTTACGATCGGAAAGGAACTTCATGGACGCATGCGAAGCCTGCGCACACATCTTTCCCTTTCGCATCAAAAGATCTTTTCTAATGACGATAACTTGCTTAACACTCATTTTCTATGGCTCAATATGAATTTTTCTCTAGACGAATGTTGTCAGCATTTCGCAATTCAGCTCCACGATCGTGGTTCACCAATGTCTCAACACAGTCACCACAACAAAGCTGCGTTTTCGCGTAATTGTACGCTCCCCACCCATGGGTCTTAACAAGCTTCCATGTAGAAGGAGCGTCTACATGATCATCGAATGTGTAAACTTCGAAACTTGCCGCGTGGCAGTAGTCGCAAGTGAAACGACACATTTTAAAGAAATGGATCAAAATCTACCACCCGAGCGACGAGGTTCGTTTCCCAGAGGGAACATTTCCTTCTCGAAAGCGTCCAGCATTTCTGCGAGCTCTTCAAGACGATGACCTTCCGGAGTTCCCATTTCAGAATCCCATAACGTTTCGAGCTCTGTAAGGAGCACGTAGTACTCCTCAACGGTTTGTATTCGATGCTTCTCTGCCATTAGATCTTCTTGAACATGTAGTCGAAATCCAACGTAATTCTCTTGATATACACCGGTCCGTACTTGAAACTGTACAAGAGCCACGAACTACCGTTGTCACCTGTTCGATGTTGACCGTTCGGTAGAGGTCCTCTGTAGACGATTACCGACTCTCCAGTATCGAGTCGAACGTACTGCGATAACGAGACGTCGAGTGCATCTTTGTGGTAGCCTGCGATGTGCGCGTACTGGGTGAAGTTGATTTGACACAGGACGGGTCCGGAATACGCAAATTCCCTGGCCAGCTCGTTGAAATACTGTTTTCGACTCTTTTTCGCCATCTTCGATCGCACAGTGCCTCCAGACCTACCAATACAGTTATACCATATGATGTCCCACGATTCATCTTCTGGACCTGCCAGGTGTCACTCAGAAGCACCGTCGGGGAAACACATGCTGCACCCTCCTCCACATCGAGTGCCGGTCTCTTGGTTGTAGAGAGCGTGCTTCAAGGGATCCTGCTCGTTATCGGTGATCGCGCTGTCTAAAAGAGACATGAAGTACTTCTTCACACGCTCGAGGCTCATGCATTCTGTATCGATGAACAGGCCTGCCGGAGTCTGGATAAGTGACACCTCTCCGAACCCGAATCCTGGTTCGCTGAATGACAGCACGACGACGGCCTTCTTGGGCACTTCGAGGTCACATCCCAGAACAACTTCCCCTTCGGCCTCGGGAAGCTCGGATTGCATCTCGCACGAGGCGTGCCGAATTTCTATCTTCGTGGGCAGACCCTGGAGTACCTCGACAAATTTATCATCGTTCATATCGGTATCGTCTCCTACAGGTACATTTCGTCCCACTGAGTACCATCCGTCGCCGCGAGCTTATTGATGATGTGAAACATGGTCACAATGCCGGATGGGGTCAGAAGAATCCAGCAATTGTATGCATTGTGGATTGATTGTTGAAACGGGTCGGTGAGAAATACGCAGATGGATTGAGCATCGTCTGGGCCTAAGCATCCCACCATGTCGGACAACGGATTTCCGTTCTCATCGTGGAAGACATCGTCCAAGAGATAGGCGACATCTCCCTTACGACCGGACCCATAAGATTTTCGCTGCGTAGTTTCTAGTCCTGTTCGCATTCTTTGATATCTCTCCCTTCTATCCAGACGATGCCCTTCGAAGAAAGGCAGAGGTGATCTCCGTATTCGGGATTCCTCAAACCTAGATCTATGAAAAATTCTCCCGGGAGAAGAATCACCGAAAGACCGTCGTGGTAATCTTCCATTACGTAGGTGTGGACAGGATCATCTGAGACCTGAATCACACGTCCGACCCTCCACGGGAGGGAGAGCGAATTCACCGGCAAGGGGTACATTTCTCCTCCCAATCATTCTCAGAAAAGACGAAATATCCCTTACGCATGTACCTCGTCCAGATCATCGTTTCGCTGGCAGCGTCGACGAATATGAAAAAATCGAGATCCTTCGGGTCGTAGAGGACCTTCTTATTCGCACGGGACTTACGGGTCCTGAAGACCAATTTTTCATCCTGCGCGCCACGAGTCGTCTTCACCTGGATCTTCACCCAACGTGTTCCTCGTTTCCTGATGGCAACGTCGTAGGGGAGGGTGTTGTCACGTTTAGTAACATCATCAACTTCCCAACCACGGCCCTTGCAGAAATTCTCTACGAGTTTTTGACCCTTCTCCGCCACAGCATTGTTCCGCATCGAAAAAGCTAAGCTCCGTATCTTAAGAATAAGTGATCAGATGATAGAAAATAGTTCGTCGAAAGTTCGATCTTCGTCGTCGCCCCATATCACCATGGGTAGATCAGTTTTGGAGAAAAGAAGAACGATGTACCACGTGTGATTTCTGCCGCGCACCGGCCTCGTCGCAGAACTGAGTATGATCATTTTCGTCCCGGCGGGAAGGTACTTCGCCAGGACACGGTGGGACTGTTCGTCCAACGTGGATGCTGTGAGCAGTGATATTTTGGATTGAACGATCAATGGGAGACGTCCAGCATTCTTTTGACGCGAGGCAAGATACCCCCGTCACCCGGACACGTTTGAAACGTGATCCATCCCGTCCCACGAGACGTGTGAAGGATGAACTTCGTTATCGATCTGAAGTTGTCGATTCCGATTTCTATCACTCCTGGGATGATGTCCAGCAGGATCACGTGTTCACCTCGTGAAACCAACCCTCGAGCAGCGTAGTTGTTGACTGGCAACCCCCACAGTGCAAACAACTCGCTGGTCTTGTACACTCCAGGGCAGTCGTTGAGTTTGAGAAACTCTTCAATGTCTCTCTGGGATTCTTGGAGCTTCCAGCCGTAGTGTTTCCACTGTCTCTTCTTGCTATTCATTACATCGACGGCATCGTCGTGCTCTGATCCCTGACGAGGAGAGACGTCATTGTATTTCTCAAATCATTGAGAACTTCAGGATGAGTCTTTTCCAGATATTCGAAGACCTGGGAGTTGAATTCGGGATATCCGCTGCGAGTTCTGGTGATCTCATCGAGGTTCAACCATTCCAGCTCGCCCTCATCCGAAGCTCTAGGATCGCCCTCCCATTCAGTGGCGAACCAGCAGCGAGTGAAGAAGGGCTCTCCGCCCTTCACCCTGATCGGTTCCTCACGTTCGTAAACGTGGATCATCTTCTTCACGATTAATCCGGTCTCTTCGAGCACTTCACGAATCGCTCCCTCTTCGGGAGTTTCACCGGGTTCTCTCTTGCCTCCAGGAATTCCGAACTTCGTTCTGTCTTCTTTGCGCTCAACAGCAAGGATCTTTCCATCCTTGATGATAATAACGACGCCAGCTTCCCTCATTTTACTTCGATCACAGTGAGTTCACCGCACCTCAGTCTATAATTCGCTTCATCGACGATCGCGCTCGCAGGACCCAAAATTTGTCCGCTGGTGCAGAGCAAATGTTGACCATCTAAGACAACGTAGAAGAATCGTCTTTCATTTTTAACTTCGGTGAGAATCGTTCCGAGCTTGAGTTGGCCTAACATAGACGTTGGGTTTCTGCGTCGTAGAACACGGCATCTTCTGGTAAGCCAACGAGTCCGTGGGAGGTCAGGTAGAGCATGTCTCCGTCAGAATGACGGGTGCCCATCGACATCACTATTTCACCCGGATGGAGCCAAATTCCCCATCCGTCGTTTTCTGCAATCCAACTCATCGAATGAACTTCTTCGAGTATTACGAAGATGTCTCCTATCACAGACGGGGTGAATTCTCTTCCTCTCTCGTCCTTCATTCGTCCTGCAATACTCTGAGTTTCTGGGAATTGATCTCTATTTCTAGACGGTACGCCGGGGCCATTACGACGAGTCCTGTTCGATTGAAGAGGAACACCATCGGTTTGCGAGAACCCACCAAGATGTATGCCATCTCCCAACGACCTGTACGAGTGTTCTTGCGTTGTAGCACGCTTCCAATTTTGGGCAATGGCAACGTCGTTCTTCTCCGAGTCGAACGGTTTCAAAGCTACGTTTATGTCGTGTTTATACACTCCGATTATGCCAATTCCGAACTTCGAAAATCCGAACAACCAAATCATGTTGTATTCGTCGTCGGGTTTTTCCCATCGAAAGAATTCCATGAAAAGATCTCCGCAATCTAACCACACACCACCCTTACCGGAGGGAGAGAACCAGGTCCCTACTTCGAACCATGTTCTTCCGTCGAAGCGAGGCGAGATCGTCCAAATCTTGCTAGCAAAGTCATCCTTGTATTTGTATTCTACCATAGGATCACCGCGGGTTCATCGGAGAAAATTCCACAGATGCTTCAAGTCCTTCGAACACCCACACCACGATTCCACCGATGAAGAAAAGGTCGAAGCTCCCATCTTCACCATCCGGGCCAAGCAAGACAGATTCATTCATGAAGATACCGATATCACCGTAGCGGATCAGGTAGACGATCTTTTCGAAGACTTCGGGTTTGGCACACCCCACTCGCTGTCGCATCATTCTGCGTAAGCTCATCAGAGCTCTTCGATCCAAGGATGCCATCCACCTGGAGCGCAGACAGCCCATGCTCCCGTTCCATCTTCCATGATGAGAGCAACGACATCTTTCGGACCGTTATCGCCGGGGTCGAGCACATTTTCGAAAATGTCTCCCACAGGAGGTCTGTGAACAACATCACCCACTTGTAGTGCGATGGTACCCGGCTCGATCCAAAATCTGTTGGAAAAGTAGTCGAGATAGGGTACTCTCGACAAACTGCCCATCTGTTTGAAGCGAATAATCTTCATCGTACTTGAACTATTCTATCTTCACTCGACGAGGGTTAGGTAACCGCTGATCAGTTGTTGGCTAGAAGCTTTCGCGATTCGTATCCATCCAACACCAGCACACGAAAGAACGAGAAACGATAGGATGTCATCGAAAAGACACGTTTGAAACAGAGGATCACTCAAAATTACCATCGTGCTCCCTTTTGGAATTATGAACGTTCCACCGCCGCGCATAAGAGTTTTGTCGTAATTGGAAACTACGATATCCTGCTTTTTGATCTTGTGTTGGAAGCCCCACACTTCGTCAAGGTTCATCGTAGACTTCTTCCATTGCTTACGAGCAAGAGAATAATTTATTCAGTTGCTCGATTGAAGTGCAGCCTCTCTTTTCATTTCGTGCAAAAAGTTGAGGAGATACTCGGCGTATCCTTTGTCTGTGCTTCCGTCCTTTTCTATCTCTTCCATACAGGTCTTTTCGACCAACTTGTAGACGGCCTCGGTACCGAATGTTTTCTCGTAGTCTTCGAGCGCTCGGGCAGCCACTCGAACCACGTCAGGGATCTCTTCTCCCTTTTCGGTCAGCTTTTTCTTGGCGAAATCTGCGAACTTCTTGACGGACATTTGCTAAGCAACTTTCTTTCGAACTACGTGAAACGTGCAATTTCTTGCGTTATGACCCACACCTATAACGAGCTCTCCGTCCTTGCGCATCTCGAATCGACCCGTGGCAACAGCGTCGGTTAAACATTGGGAGAACGCTGCTCGGGAGATGGGTTTATCGAGAGGTCCGAAGTTTTCGTCCTCTGCGATGGAAAATAGCTCTTCCAGATCGAACCCGTCAGCATGACGAAGAATTTCAGAGACGTACTGGGCTCGAGTGACGGTTCCTTGAAACGGGTTGAATGATCCCCTTTTGTCGAAGTACCAATCCCACCTGCTCGAGACATGATTCGTGATGTCATGGACGTTTCCTGTGACGATGTCAACGAGCCTACGATCCTCTCCGGTTTTGAATGTATCCCCCTTGTTGATGAGGATGAGGAAGTCGTTCGTATCGAATGTTGTGAATGTTCTGCGTGCTACAAAGGTATCGTTTTTACTGAAAGTCATCTAAGATGAGCCTCGGACGAAGAAAGGTTAGAAGATCGAAGAAACGCAAATCACGGAGGAACTAGCGTACGTGTAGTGTTCGATCTTTCCTTCGGAATCGAGCCAAAAGACCCGCACCCTATTCGTCTCTAAGTGTTCAACAGATACCACTATGTGAAACACTAGAGGGGGAAGAAAGGGACCCGCGAACACATCTCCCGCCTTCATCGTCTCGGCCAGAAACTCCCTCCTCGCGGCGGGCATCGTCATAGAACGACTTGCCACCATTTACGCTTGATGTAAAGCAGGACTAGACGATGGAAATTTTGACTACTCGTCACACGACCAGAGGGTTCGAACCATTTGTTTTTACCGAGGTACAGGTGAGGACCAACGACTAAATAGTTTTGTCCCAGCGACGCTGGGACACCTCCGTCAATCGGAATTACAACGTCCCCTCTCGAGACGATTTTTTTGCTGACCATTTATCAGTCCATCACTCCGACCTTGCGGGCGAAGTCTCGGAACCCTCTCTTCGCGGCGGCGGCGATGTTCTTTTCCACGTGTCTCTCGTACTGCCACCAGTCGAAGAAATCGCAGCGTTCCTCCTCGGACATCTTCACCACGATTTTTGCGATTTTGACGTAGTCCCGAGCGTGGTCGATCATATCTCCGACGGACCGAGACTTCTTCAGCGAGACCGGTTTCTTTTCATCCATTGTTCGTAATCCTCCAGAGCATCATTTGATGCGTGGGAAATCCATCCCACACCGAGACTACACAAGACAAGAGTCTTCGCACCCCGCGAGGTGCTGCAGGATATTGGTTCGCAAAGGACAATCACTATCATTCCTCTCATCGCAGAATATTTCATATACATTCCGCTAGAAAAGAACAAGTCACGGGTGATTCTGTAGATCGAATCGACTACGATCAAAGTGCCTGCTCTTCAGAGTGATGGCAATGAATACCACCTTCAGGGCAAGTTTTCACAGAAACCCTGTGCCCGTGGCGACAGCAGTCAGGACATGGAATGTACCCAACCAAAGCCATTCCCCAACGGGTCATCATCTTCTGATGTCTTCGTCTGAAATCGCGTCCCTCTTCAGCGAACATCCAATCCATGACGTAAAAACGGATGCAACACCGTGGAATTCCTGAGTGGAGCCCACAGTCGATCGTTTGCGGTAGATGACGCATACGTCGAAGCATGCCATCGTAAGATATTTTCATGAGATCACAATCCAAGCTTCGATGATCGTCGTCTAGTTAGCTCGGCAGTGTAGACGTTCGCTGTCGTTTTGACCTCCTCAGCGAAGCACTTCTCCTCGTAGGAGGCATCGCCGCGTGTAAGGTACTCGATCACCTCCCTGATATCGCTGACCGCATTCTCAAGCTCTTTTTCCGTCATCTCAACGGATTTTTTCACTCCGGCAGTCGAAACAATCTGCATTCTACCCATACAACACCTCTATCTTAATTTTACCACAAGATCCACACACGTTCATCGAATGAATTAGAGAAGGATCCAACCAGATTTGGTCCAAATTTTTCTCTCCGCAAGAAAGTGGCTGGGACCATTGTAACGCTTACTCCAGCATATGACGACAGGATCATGTTCAGGGTCAAACATGTCAGTTAATACGATTCGTATTTCGTAGTTTGCGTGATACCAAATCTCTCCCTTCTGGAGAAACTCTGGATCAGACATCGGGCTGTTCCATGATGGGAAGATCCTCGAATTCAAGGTGTAGTCTGCCGAGTGCTGTCAATCGAAATATTCTCGGGTAATCTCCGTCGTAATCAAGTTCTTCCGCGATGCCGTACTTGCATATATCGCGTACCACGTCATGTTGCAGTTGGTAGATTCCGTAGGACGTCGTGGCGGGCCTCCACGATTCGCAGGCTCCTAACATTTGAACGATCTTTCGTTCGAACACTCCCAGCAATTTCATGAGGGATCCTCGATGAGGTCGTAGAATGAATTGAACACGAGACCCACACCGTTCGTCGTCCAGCACATCGCGGACGTAAACGATCCATTCGCCTCACCACAAAATGATACTATTGGCAAAGCCGGGTTAACGATTTCGAGAACGATGACAACACCGGGAGAAATTTTGTAGAGCTCGTTGTCACCAGAATCAACGGCGCACTGAGTGGGATACACGCAGAAAGAGTGAAGAATCTTTACTACAAAGGGTGTCATTAGACTACGCTACGGAGGTCTGGATTATCGATCCACAGGACCCGTCTACGGGTGAGACGAAAGACCATCATGTCACCATTATTTTTCGATCTTCAAAGAGAAGACGTGTTCGGGAAAATCCACGACCCCAACACCGAGGCGGGTGATCACGATCGCACGATGCGTGAACGGCCCATATGACATAAGGTTCGTAGGAATGACATTCATAACGACGACGAATTCTCCGGCAGCGAGATACCCAAGCATGTTGGGAGTGTTTGGACCGAATCCCGCATGGTCGTTCACCCGGCGAAGGGGATCGTACACCGGAACGAGCCAATCAACTTTTGTTTGGCAAAGATAAGGAATCACACCGATGTTCCGATAAAGTATTTGGTCGTGAACACGATCTTTCCTTCAGGGGAGATGACCATGTAGACCATTCCTCCCTTGATATCCCACGAACGACCGCCAGCGATCCGCTCGAAGAAAGTGCCATCGTTACGAAATTCATCCATGATGATGACGAAGTCGGACGCATTCCGAGAGATCCAGAAATCGTGGGTATGATATCCGACACGGCGGATGTTAGACACGCTGTATCCACCCCATGGACTGACAGTTCTGACAAGATCGTAGATCATTTCACCATCTCGAACATGTCGGAGGCTGACACGAACACCTCTCCCGCAGGAGAAGGAGGCTGTTCCAAATGACGTCACCGTCGAAGCAGATTCCACGCCACACGCCGAGTCAGAAAAATGGTGCCCTTGGGATATCCGTTTCCCACGTGGAATCCGTAGTGGAAGAACTTTCCTGCGATTTCAACGTCTTCGTGATGGATATCGATTGAGACTCTAGAATAAGCGAGCGTCATTTGTAGATCTGATCAAAGAGTTTGAACATGTCGAAGAAGTAAATCTGCCCCGCCGGGGTGAACCCGTAGAACTTCAACTCGTGATAATTTTGAGCGTAGACGGGTTCATCTATGATGAGAACGGCACCGAAAAAAGCATGTTGGATGAAATCTCCCCTTTTGTACCTCAAAATTCGTTCCACCAGTCGCTCTCATGCCATCCGCCCAGAATCCAACCAGTTCTACCGTCACAAAAGAGAAGAAATGCGCAGAATTCCTCTCCATCGATGGAGCGCACCAGAGTTTCCTTCGCCAGAACCAAGACCGGTTCCCCGCAGACAGCATTGTACGAGTGCTTCAGATTTCTTCCCACGATGCAAAAAACGTTCCAAAATCCCCTTCCGGGAAGGGGATACACTCCGCCGACCATGGGTATCACAAGATCTCCTCGAAACGAACGGGTTCATAGCGACGCAACCACCCGATATCACCGTTCACCATGACGAGAAACATGCGTTCGCTCTGCCTCCAACCGACAGCGAGGACGACACAACGATCCGGGCTTTCCAATTCGTAGACCTTCGGCCAGACGGTCTGATCATCGTTACTGAAGCTCTTCCACAAGAGCCACGGGTAACCATGACCGAGGAGCTTGTAGATCCCACCGACCTTCAGATTGGGCATGTCAATCTCCTACCCTCACTCGAACGACACGCGATATCCCCCATCGCAAGACCTCTCCCTTTTCGGACATGACCCAACACGTCGAATTGAAAGAGTCTTCCAAGATCAGGGCCACGTTGGGTGCCCGTTCTTTGTAGGATATTCCGGATGTATAGACCCAAACTTCACCTTGCAAGAACATCAATCTATCCATCTGATCCTGTTGATCTTCAACCAAAGAATGGTACCAGTTCTCTCGGCCAAACAGTGGAACTCATGGTACACGATCACTTCTCTATCGTAGAGAGCACGTTCGATGATGATCGGTTCATCGAGCACGAGGAGAGTGCCAAAGAACTTGTGTTCGATCCGATCACCAATGCAGAGAGCTCGGGTCGACCTACGCAGGACGGGCTTGCGAAAGAACGAAAGCACCTATGTTTCGTCCCCGAGTGGAGTGCGCTTCTTATAATCTAGACACCATTGCATGATCCTTCCCTTTTCGGAGAGAACCCAGTACCACCCTTCATGGTTGGGCGTATCATCCAGCACCAGCGCGAAGATGGGTCGCTCGCGGTTGATGTAATTTCCGTTCACGTGCCGATAAACGACACCCTTTCTAAAATAGTTCATTCGACTAACTTCCGGCAACCCTCTATGAGAAACCACGACTTGATCTCTCCCATATCGGTCAGAACCCACCAGCGCTTGTCGTGAGTCCGGTCCCTTCCAAGCACGAGGACGTACAGAGACGCGTTGTCATCTTCGGGGCGAAGATGCTTATAGACGAAACCGGTGAAAACATTTCCGGGACAGAATCTCACGGGCATTTCACAGCTCCACCGAAGACGACACCCACACCGAACCGGCTCATGACGAGCGCCACTCCCGATGGATTCAACCACGGGCTCGAAGATTCGAATCGTCCAAGGACGAGCACAGGTTCACCAACATTTAGAACCCCAACATGTGCACCGCAGGACAAGTAGTCCCTCGGCGAATATTGGTAATGAGAGCTTTCCAAGATAAGAGACATGTAAGGTACCACGATATTATTTTACCATGGGATCCACACAGGTTCAACGAAAGGAACGTCAGAGAATTTCTTTGGGTGGCGGAAGAGCGTCCGCGATCTTATCGATCGTCATGACGGTTCAACTTACGAGAGAGAAAAGTTAGTTCGCTTCAGATCTTCGGGAGCTGTGCTTTGGCACTCGTGGCGAAGTGGATCACTTTGTCCAACCAACGAAGAGCTTCTGGAGTGTTTGCGTTAGCGACGGCTGCCTGGACCTTCTGCGCAGCATCGGCCGCCATGTTGATATCGGCCTTGAATTTATTCAGGGCGCCCGGAGCAGGGAGCCCGGCGGAAGCTGGAGGAGGGGTGCGCCCGGAAGCTCCGGGTGGAAGCGGCGGAGGACCGCCCATTCCCTGCGAAATCTCTTCTTCGAGGAGCTCGATGACGAGCCTGCGGAGGTCGGAGATACCCAATTCACTCTTCTTCGTCTTCATGGTGCTACGGATAAGTAGTAGTTCTCATCTCGATGCTAAACGAAAAATCAGTCATTCGAATAAGCCGGGATCGACAACGACAAAGTCGCCGGTTGCCCGTCGGACCATGAAATTACCGGTGTGGAGATCGTCCCACATCATGCCCGCCTCGTCAAGAGCATGCAAAAACTCAACGAACTCCCGAACCTTGCGAGACGGATGTTTACCAGCAAGGCTCTTACGACCAAGAGTCATGGGAACGATCTCCCGTCGAATGGCTTGGGTGATCTCGTTTTCGAGATACGATCCAATGCCTCTCATGTTCGTGAGAGCTCTATCGAGAAGGGACTTGAGAGCCATGAGCGTGAGCTTTTCGGCAGCAGCTTTCTCTAGAATAGGCACAACGACACCAGTGTAGACCTTACGAATTTGGTCGTCTGAGATTGATCCCATCCGAGAAGCGGAGGCGATGATGCTCTCCTGCGCATCGAAGTCCTGCAAAAACATATCGATTCGACCTGGTGGAAGTTTCCACTCGTATTTGGTGTATTGGAGATCGTGTTCGAGTGCCGCGGGCATCGGGTCTAAGAGCTCCATCAGAGTTCCGTAGATCATGCTCAAACCTTCGTGGAATTGAACTTCGGTTTCGAAGGTGTCAATGAGCTCCGGAAAGTGTTTAGCGTACTTTGGGTCCATCATGCGGGCGAAGTCGACGAAATCGATCATGGCTTTCTGTTCGTTTTGTTCGACAGAGTACCGGGCGACGCAATGGCGATCCTTGTACAGGACTTCCTTGACCGTGTTATATGATCCCGATCCCACAGTTGAGTTGCCACGTTCGCCGCTAGGGATCGGAAATATTCCGATGTGAGCCAAGGCAACCTCGACAGCGTCTTTAGAACCGGTACCCCAACGGTGGAGGGTAGACTCCTCTCCCTGCTCAAGGAGTGATCGAACTAGAACCTTCAGTTCGGTGAGATGTAACTTCACGAGTTAAATAGGGGCGGGGCGGGCCCCGTTCTTCCGTTACAACGCTTCTACCCCATCGAACGGGGCCAGGGCCGGGGCCTGAAGTATCTGACAGCCGGAACAGTCCATTGAACAGAGTCCGAGAGAGCTGATGACCAAGACCTCCCGGTACGGCTCGTTCTTCACGGGAAATTCGATCTCTGGCTCCCAAGGATCGGACACCACCACAGCGACACCACTGGGAACAATTTCTATGCACCGGTGATTGCACCGGAGATGAACCTCTAGGATGTGAGCCATTGTGTAAGGTTTGAAGCGAACGACGTCACCGGGTCTAAGGTCTTTCAACACATCTCCTGACACAAGTAGAACGCAACCATCCGATTCCCAGATGCGTCAGAACGAGGACGTAGGGATCGGAGACCCACAGCTCCTCACCGGTTACCAGGATGATCATCGCACCGTCCCTGGGAAACAATCGACCGAGGTACTTTCCGCCGAACCACAACGACACGGACTCTTGCAGAAAAACAACGTCGCCCTTTACAAGATCTTTCACTTCAGTTCCTCGAAACGATCATCCATCCATGTGGAGGGCAACGATCCGCAGCCATGTTTAGAAGAGAGCATAGTGTAATACTTTTCCGACGACAGGATCACCAACACCGAACCCACCGCCTGCCGGATCCAGCAACCTTGAAACTCGATGAACACGCTTGACTTCGTTCGAACGATGTCCCCCGAGAAGAATTTTTTCATAGCCTTTTGAAACGATGAAACCGCCCACCCTTGCCTTTGGCAAGTTCAACGGCGATCTTGTGGAGCTTCTTCCGGTTGCGGAAGACCTTACCTTCTCGGAAGTAAAATCCATCCCCCAGGCAGACCATGTAGCAAGATCTTTCCGGATCGTTGGAGTCGTACCTGATGATGTCACCGACCTTAAGTTCTATCCTCACCGCAGGATCCGAATCGGTGTGACGTTGCGCATGTTTTTCGTTTCGAACGTGCTTCGAATGACGCGGCAATTCTCCATGAGGGTGAAGACGATCTTGGTGTCAACATCGACAACTTCGACCTGCAGGCACGTGAGAATGAAGTTCCTTCGAGCGTGGGCAGGAAGATGGCTGAACATCTCGTGGGTGTAATCGGGCCCGTAGCTGTCTCCCGGTTCGAGATCCATGTAAGTGCTCATAGAACAGTGACCCCACGTCCAAGGGAGACGGAAAGCCGACAGACTCCCACGCCGGAGAGCACGTGGTAGAAGGTGACGTCGCAGAGATCTTCGGCCAGGATTACTACTATCGCACCGATGGGCAGAACGACCCATCCATCATCGTTCGATGGGTCGAGAAAAAGCTCATTTTTTACGTTCACGGCCCGAACGGTGTTCAAGCACAGGACGGTGCCGGGGGTAAGATCCATCATAAGAGCGTCGCTCCCTCTAGGTTGTCCACGATCCCGACGAGGCACTTTCCGATGGAAGGAGCGAGGGCCTCGTAGACATTCCCAAAACCCTGTCTTTCTCCCAGGATCAGCACGACGCTTCCGACCGGGATCACGGTCCAGCCCCGCTCGCTCCACCCTGTGAGATTGGTCTCCAGGCGGACGACATCTCCGGAGACCAATCTCACAGGTACGTGTATCTGACAGCCGCGACTCCGATCATGAGCACGAGAAGGCCCAGTCCGACGAGGGGCAGGGGGACGACGACCGGTTCCGGAGCGGGGTGCTTGGCGACGAACGCTGCGAAGATGATCTCGACCATCCCACGCGCCGGGAAGATCGATCCGTTGTCCAGATCTTCCAGCTCCTCCCGGGTGAAATCCGCGCGCATGAGGCAGGCAGTCTCCTCCTTCGTGAGCTCTCGTCCGAGCTTACGTTCCAGGACGAAGCACATCCCACCACGGTACATCTGGAAGCTCATCATCTTTCTATGCATGATGTTTACCAGCTCACCTTGAGCACGCCGGTGGGGGTGTACTCGACAGTGTACTTGGAGCCCAAGATTTTTTGAATGACTCTCATAATGCACTCGAACGCCAGCTTCTGGTGGGTCGGATCGTTGTTGATCCACGGGCTGATGTACTTCGAAGGATCCATCGTGAACGATGTCTGCTTCGCACCGATCGCGACCGCGGTGGGGATCACGTCGTGCTTCAGGTACAGAACCTGAGCCTCCACCACCTTCGCGCACATCAACGAGTGTTCGAAGTCTTCGACGAAGGTTTCGTGCTTCACACTTTCCAAAATGTCCTGCTTTTCCTTGCAACGCAGCTGGTGATCGGCGATGGCCTCGGGAGTCGTCATTGTGATCTTCATCTTCATTCCTTTCGATAACACGTTACCATTTTAATTCTACCATCCGACCCATAAGGGTTCAACGCACTGAAGGGAGCTTCTGAATTCCAGCTTCGATGAGAGCGACACGCGAAGGTGCGGCGAGCACCTCCAGATCGGTCCCGACGTGGAGGCACCCGCGACAGAGCTGTCCGTCGTCTCCAATGAAGGAGATCGTAATCAAATCACGGTGGAACTCTTCCATCTTCGAATAGAGGAAGATCTTCCAACCGATGCTGAAGGGAGTGATTCCACCGTGGCGCCTGTAGATCATACCAAACTTGAGATCCGTCGGTTTGATGAGTTGCAAAGTCAAATCCTATTTTCATTTTACCACATGGGAAACGTGGGTTCAACGATGGAGTTTTGATTTTTGCCCCCGCTTCGCGTGACGGAGCTAAGAGCGTTCTGAACGCTGCGGCGAGCTCGAAGTCGTCGTATCGACGATGAGCTCGATGACGAGGTACACCTTCAATTCTCGGCACCCAGAGATTCGATCCGGTCGGCCAGGTTGTGGAAGTCGCTCACCCAATCGAGAAAATCAAGACCCATCGATCACACTTTCGGGTCCTTTCACCTGCTCGCACAACCCCCACTCGGCGTTCTCCTCCAGGAGGTCCTTGAAGGCGGTTTTGGACTCGCCGAGGATCTTATGCATGGAGCGGGCGACGTTCACGTCCTTGAAAAGGTAGCTGGGATGGGTCGGTGCGAACATCATGATGTTGCCCTTCCTGTCCTCGATGGAGATTCCGATGGCGGCCTTGCCGCGGGCTTCGAGCAGTTCGAACTGCCAGTTTGCGAAGTTCTCCTTGGCCAACTCTGCGAATCGATATTTTTTCTGGGGTGTCATTCGAAATTCTTTAGAAGTTCTCTCGCCTGGTCCAGACGTCCCTGGACCTCGCAGTCCTGATCGTCGGCTTCGCTGAGCTCCATGATCGCCGGCCTTATCTTTCTCAGAAGCTCCTTGAGTCCATCTATTTCTTGACCGCAATATCGAAGGGCGGCATCGTAGACGTCATTGCAAGTGGGGCAGATCCTCCGCAGGAACCCGTCGAACTTGCGGTGCTTCAGCTCTTCCAGGGTGACCCTGCTGCAGCGATCGCAGTGCTGGTACATGGGACTCACGGTCTGCCCATGATCTCCAGCACCTTGATCTCCGACATTCCCGCCGCTTCCAGCAGAGCCTTCACGCGGTAGAACTCCGCCAGGCTTCCTCGGTTGATCCCGTCGTGGAAGCAATCCCGACAGTTCTTGCACGCCTCTTCCACGGCTCCGTTCGCCAGATGGACCTGTCCCACCGTCCGATTGCTCTTGCACCTGTAGCATGTACTCATGGTACATCGTACAATATTCCTTGGCTGGGATGCACTGGAAGTGGTTCTAAAGGTGCGCTTAGAGCTCTTCCCACCACCATCGTAGCGAACCAGCGCTACGATCCAAAAGGAAGTTGACAGTGTAGTAGCCACCTTCGGTGGATTGGGACCAGCACAGTGAACCGGGTCCTGGCCGCGGTTCGATCATTGGATGGTCGTCCGTGACGAATTTCTCCGCGACGGTCCAGTCCTTGTTTGGATCTTCGACGGAGCTGCTGGTCACTTCACGGTCGAGGATTCTTTCGACGGCATCGAGTTCACTCGGAGACAGATGGACCTCGTTTTTTGGCACCAGCTCATCCAAGAGATTCATCCGGATCGGGAGGAGCCCGACGATCCTTTTCACGATCATCCTAACCTCCCTTTCGTCGTCTTCTAGTCTAACACCCTCGTCCAACAAAGCGATTCGGACGAGTCGTCTAAGTTCCGTCAGTGCTAACTTCATTACGGAACATAAGTAGGACTCGAAACACAGAAAATTTCCCGAGAGATTTTTAAAAAGAGGCCGGAGGTCCATCGTTCCATGGTACTCGGAATCACTTTGTATTCGAATTTGTTGCTGACGTCATTCGAAGTCCATCAGGACGAAACGACCATCATGCGTCCAACCCCATTCTTGATGGGTTTCCAGGGAGTGGGTGTCAAGTCTGTTTGCACGCACGAAAACCTTGAGGTCCTCTATGAAGCTTTTCTGTTCGGGCGTGATATCGAATTCTCCCACCGTCTCGTACCAGTCGCGTCCGTCCAAGAACTCTCCGAGGGCTCTCTCGCTCACACCCACGATTCGAAAAGCTTCTTCGGGCAAGACAGCTTTCAATCTCTCCACGAGGATCCACCAGAATTCTGGATGGTGGTCCAGCACTCTCGGAACGAATCGTCCATTCGCGGGATTCGAACCCACCCTCCACTCCGTCCTGTTGGGTTGGACGTCGTCCGTGACTATCTTAATCACTGTCGAATTGGAGACCGCGAACGCCGCCCGGGAGTTTCCTTCTCCAAGGTAGACGAAGCTACGTTCGCAGTAGTCCCATACCTCATCCAAAGTTGATAAGTTCTTGAGCGTTGCGACGATCTTGTGTTCGATCTTCATCTTCGGATAAGTAGGGTGAAACGGCCCGAAAAAATTCCCGAGAGATTCTAGAAACCCAACGGGTTGTAGCCCACGAGCCCGCACCGGGAACATGCCTTGATCGTTGGTCTCCCTTCGATACCAATGTCATGCTCGTCGTAGAAAAGGATCCAATCGTGCTTGCAGAGGCCGAAACAGGCCCGAATTTTTTCGGAGAGAATCGGGACGAGGGCCTTTGGCAAGGATAATTGTCAGGTTTGGGAGAGAATCAATCCACCACCAGCACGCAGATCATCTTGCCACGAACGAAGGATTCAAAAGCCGTGCGAGCTCCCGAGACGGCTTTTTCAATCTCCGCGAGAACCGCGTCGAACCTCCCAAATTCGGAATGAACGAAGCGAAACCCTCGAGAATCAAGAATCGCCTGCGTCATGATTTCCGCCACGGTGTCTCTCCCGAATTCATCGTGTGGCAACGCACCGGTCCGCGCGCTCTTGAACGTGAACGATTTCGAGAAATCGGGCGCGAGCTCCATGAGACTGCCAAGCCCGTCCATGGCGGCGACCTTGAGGTCGTGCATGAGACTCGTCACTCTTTCAAAGATCTCCGCGACCTGGTTCGCACCGCGAACATTCCCGATCGGAGAATCGAAGATCGCATGGACGAACATCCAAGGTGTCGGTAGAAGACCTTTTTCCATCCGGAATGCGTACGGACAAAAGATCGTTCCACCTGAAGACAAAAAGTGAGAAAGCTCGGAGGTGAGCGGGGACGGCAGGCCCAGGTCTTCGAGCGATGCTCCGGCGGTCTCCGGGTCGTACGACCCGACGCGCGCTCCGGGACTTCCGAGGCTAGGAGATCCCCAGATAGGAACGATCCGAATGGGGACGGACAGATTGCCGTACAACCGCGTAGCTTGCTTGAAAAATTCGGGAGAAGCGAAGAAGCGCTCGGCCTGCTTCTGGTGCTTCGGTCGAGTGGTATCCTGAACAACGATGTCAGAAACTCCGTGTTCGGGTGTCATGGGAGACTCTGCCAAGCATTTCCTGACGATGGACCTGAGTTCGAGTATACGCAGTTTCATTTTTGGGGGCCGAATCTAAGTAGAAAAATTCCCGAGAGATTTTTGGGTTTTGGTCCGTGCAACCTTAATTGTAAGCTCCGGGAAACGCGAATTCAACGGTGTGAATCAGACGAGCAAACGAAAAGTGATCGAATTTTTCTCGAGAATTCACCGCGGGGCGTTGCGCCCGTGAACCCCCCGAAAAGGGCCCCATAAAGTAGCCTAGGCGGCCCCACCCATTTTTCAGGGGCCCTTTTTTAGGCCCCACTTTGAATCGAACTTCGTTTTTGCCGGGCGGAACCGGTTTCGCCACGGGGTTATAATTGGTTTTACAAGGTGGGGAGGGGACGAAAAACCCCAACCCCAAACCACCCACCAACCCGGAGTTTCACCACCATGCGTAAGTCCGTCCTCAAGGTCCTCGTCGGTTTCTCCTGCCTCCCGACCGCGACCAAGTTCCAGCCCCTGTCGCCCACCACCTCGAACGCCTTCACGCCGAACCAGTACCAGTACATCCTCGAGTCCACCAGCGAGCTCGACCTGAAAGGTGGACCGGTCAGGGTGGTGCTCACGACCTTCGAACCCCTCATGGTCGGGGAAGGGGACGACGCGGAGATCGTCGATGTCGGATTCAACATCGCGACGAAGCACTTCTCCGAGAAGAAGAATCTCCCCTCTCGAAAGGTCATCACCATCATCGACCTCGCGGGAACGGTCCACGGTGAGCCGGTGGTCAAGGGGACCTCTCTTCCCCACTGGGAACTCATGGTCGAGGGGATGACCAAGGAGTCGGTCCAGGCCCGAATCGAGGCGAATCGGTCGGGCAAGATGGCTCCCAAGCAGCTCGCGCTCTCCCTCTAAGGTTAGGGGTCATCGGATCGGGAGGGATTCATCTCCCTCTCGGTCCCGATGAGACATCTTAAGTTGGCTCTCGTCGAAGAGACGAACGTCGCTCGAGATGTCTCATCGGGATCGAATCATCGATCTCGTCTTCACGGAGAAAACGAACATGGCGGACGTCATCACGGTCTCTGCACCCGAGCTCAGCCTCTACAAGGGCAACCCCGTCCTCACCCTCAACCCGGCCGGCCGGGTGAACATGGGCTTCGGCCTGGCGAAGGGAATGATCATCGTCGAGAATCTGGCCCCCCTGCTGGTCTTCCTCACCTCCCACGGGAAGGAGATCGGGGCGGGCGAGACCCTCCGGGCCCATGCCGCGGAGTTCCTGAAGATGGCCGGTTACCCGGCGAAGTGAGGGGTTAGCTCCCCTGCTCCCCGGCTTTCCGAAAGGAGAGCTCGGGGGCGGGCGATCCAGCCCGACGGAGACGAATCGAATCATGGGCCTGCTGGACCTCATCTTCAACCTCGGAGGATCGCGCGACTCGGGAGAGGGCTTCGACGAAGAAGAGCCCTCCCCTCCCTCTTACAGGCCGGCTCCCACCGTGTGCCAGTGCAACGGCTGCGGACGGACCTTCCACGAGACCTGGCTCCACTGCTACTGCCCCGCCCGATGCGGCGGAAGGATCTATCGCTCCTAGAGCGGTAGCGAAAGGACACATCAAATGAAAATCGTCGACACGGCCGCCCTGGCCTTCATCGTCACCGGGCTCTTGCTCTCCGGGATCTACGTCGAGGAAAAGAAGGTCATCCGACCCGAGCCCCGCACGGTGGCTCCCCAGCGCACTGACATGAACGTCCCCCTCCCCAGGGACAAGGAGATCACGATCACCCTGGGCGATACCGTCATCTCGGTGAAGCGCCCGGCTCGCCATGACGGGGAGACGATCATCGAGCTGGACGAGGAAGCTCCCCAGGCGAAGTGGGTCTGCTCGGCCTGGATGGAGAGCCAGGTGGGCGGAGCGTACCGGAAGTGCGGTCTCCAGTGAACACCATCAGGACCCTCTGGCTGCAATTCGGCGCGCCTGGGCAGAGCATGAAGGCATTCGCCAAGAGCCGCCCCGGGTGTGAGGTGTGTCAGGCCTGGCTCCTGAACAAGCGTGGCGTCCAGTGAGAACGTTCCTCCGCCGGCTGGCCTGGCTCTTCGAGAGAGACACCCACCCGCTTCACGATTGGTAGTCTCCAGCATTGGTGTCCCCGCCCGGGCCGGAAGGTTCAGGCGGGGGAACGAACGCTCGAGAAAGCTCTATGGACAGTGAGCCCTCGATGGCCCAGGCGGGTCAGAGAGATGAAACCTCGATGAGCGTGTGGTACAATAAACCATGAAAATGGACTCCCGCCTCCTCGCCCGCGCTCTCCTCGGCTCCTCTCTGAACGAGGCCCGGCTCCCCCAAGGGGTTCGAGCGCAGGTCTCGGCGAAGGCATACCTCGCGGGAGGACCCTCCTTCGTGGACCTCGAACCGGGAGAATTCATCCTCCTGGGCTACAGGGTGGAAGGGACCGAGGTGGTTGTCGACATGATGACCAACGACGGGACGAAGCTCCCTCCCCTCGTCGCCGGCTCCGCCGCGGGCGCGACAGATCTCGGGTCTGCCCTCGAAGCGAAGTGAGCGGCAATACCTCTATGCACAAGCTCTCTCCGATCCACCCTCTGACGCAGGAGATCACTTGATCCGAAAACTCGTCTGGTTCTGCAGGGCCTGCAATCACCTCGAGGACGTCGGTTGCGACGACGAGGGCCCCATGGCCGAGATCGGAGAGCAGGACAATTGCGTCCACTGCCCCTCCGGCGTGGCGATCGTCATCGAGATCGAAGCCCTCTCCCCGCCCGACAAGACGGCGAACTAGAAGATGAGCCCGGGCCGGGAGGAAAGAATCATTTCCCATAGGGGAGTACCGTCCCCAGCCCAGGATTTCGCCTTCATGCCCTCCCCGTCCCCCAACGCGCAGACGAAGACGGCGCAAGTGATTGGTCGATTGTGCATGACCCCTCAGAACCCTCGGATTGCTCACCTGGACCGGGACATAAAGATTCCTTGCTACGAGGCCTGGGCTTCAACCCGTGTGTTCTGGAGCAATCCAGCGTGGTTCTCCGGCACCCTTGACATTTGCTGTTTAGGCTGGATGTAAACCAACCGAGTGTTTCTCCGACACGTTGAAAGGACCACCGACATGTTCGTCTGCTGCGATTGCAAGAAGGAGATTCCCGAGGCTCTGGCCTCCACCCACACGCTGCCGAACTCGGACGGGAGCGCCACGATCCAGTGCGTTCCCTGCCATGTGAATGGGCACGAGACGTCGAACGGCAAGCACGAACCCCTCTTCTCCGCGTTGAAAAAGAACAGGGCGGCCTGCTGGGCTTGCTCGGTTCCCCTGGAGAGAGGGAGGTCCGAAGACCTCTGGGACGATCTCTAGCCTTACCGACTTCTCTACTAGAAGCGTGAGAGGAGTCGAACCTCTCACGCTTCCCGAGATTGTTTTCTGCTTGGCGCGGATCGAATCTCTCCGGATGAACCGATGGGGTCACCGTGGTACAATGAATTTCACTGGAGGCATCCACAATGACGAGAACGGAATTCTCGAAGCGCCCGGGCATGACGTACACCTGCTTTGGCACTCTCTCCCAGGAGAAGGTGACCGATCTCATTTCTCGCTGGGAGGCTCTCGCTTTGGGCAACGTTGCCGTGAAGGTCAATGACTACTACGTCTTCCTTGACAAGGAGGAAGGGGACTCGGTTGGGTACGAGTTCATCAACGCCTTCCTCTCCACCATTCTCACGGTCGATGGAGAACTCCTGTAAATGCGACACGTGATCCTCACCTGCAAGAATCATCCCGACCTGCGCTGGAGCTGCAAGTCCATCGCCATGGACGAGAATGCCAAACCCGGCAGTCCCGCCCGATACAACGGCTCGCGCTCCATCTTCTTCAACGGTACACCCACCGGCAAGGGGATGTACTCCGATGGAAGCGGTCTCGACTGCACCGAGGTCGACGAGCTGTCCGGAAGGCTTGTCAAAGAGTGCTCATGCCCCAACGGGGAGCTCATCATCGCAGAAGAAGATGCCCTGGTTCGTCGAGAGCCCGTCCTGCCGGTCAACGCAGAGGAGCAGGAGGAGGTGGATCCCGCTGACCCCACCATTGTTGTCGAACTCATGGGAATGCTGAGCTCGCCGGGTCATAGCATCCTGGAAGTGGTCAGGCATCTCCGCCGGCGCACGGGACTGAGTCTGTTCGAGGCGTACCGAATGGTCACTAAACTCAGGCCCATAAAGGACAACCATCAGCAAGATCCCAATCCCTGCGTGAACATCTCTATCCTCAAACGGTAAGCTCTCTTCTAGAGACGGATCCCTATCGGAGGGATACTTTGGGTTCGAATCCCTTTCCGTCTCCCAAATTTCTGCTTGGCGTCCCACCGAAGGAGATCGATCATGTTCAAGTGCTGCGACTGCTCGACCACAATTCCGGAGAACGAGTCCGACAAGACCATGCCCAACGCGGACCGGAGCGCCACCATCCAGTGCCTCCCCTGCCACGAGATCGCTCTGGGCACACACTACGTCTACGGTACGAGAGACCTGCACCTCGTGGCGGCGCTCCTCGACTACCTGAACCAGATCTCCCGAGCGAAGTTCTCCACCCAGCCGAACGGTTCGACGGGTCGTACTGAGATCCTCTGCGACGAAACGGCCATCGGCCTCTCCATCTCGGCACGGTCATTCGCAGCCGGGTGGATCGCAAAGAGTCGGCAGTGAGACGGCGAAGTGCATCGGCCTGCCCACCCATCACGAACCCTGACCTGCGGGGTCACCGTGGTACAAAATGGAACCAATGGAGGAATCTGCGATGAATCTCATCCAAGTCAAGGACAAGCGCTGGCTCGCACTCCGGCGGAGGAAGCCCCATGGCGAGGAGGAGGTCCTGTACTTCCCCGTCGTGGTCGAGGCTCTTCACAACTGCCCGCCCACCCCAGGTACTGTCCCTTCGATCAGGATCAAGTTGCGCCCGGGCGTCCGAGTCTGGGTCCAGCCTGAGGAACTTTTCATGAACTCTGACGGAAGCAAGTAGTCCTTCGAAAGTTCTCGTAAGCTCCATCTAAGCTCAACCGGAAAACAAAGTTCCCTGCAGGATGAAACTGCAGTGGTCACGTGATATAATGTCTTAAGTGGTAAGGAAGAATTTTTCTCCCCGAGCCGGTTTCCCACAACATCTGAAGAGGTTTCATCATGATCCGGAAAAATAAGGCCACGAAGTCTCTCTCCGGCGTCTACGTCCTCCCCACATCTTCCAAGGCTCACGTCCACGAGCCCAAGCGCGGCACGGCGTTCCAGCCCGGACAGTTCAACTACCTCCTCACGGCGACCCAGTCGATCGACGAGGGCGGTTACCCCGCGCAGGTGGTGGTCTCCTCGGACGAGGCGATCGAGGGTTGGGAGGTCGACGCCGAGGTCGCAACCCAGCACGCCCAGGTCCGCAAGAACCTCCCGCCCCGTGCCGTCGCGGCGATCATTGATCCGGAGGGCAACGTCGACGGTTCCCTCACCTCCGCCCCCAAGGGACTCGGCCTCCCGCACTGGGAGTTCATCTCCACCAACCCGGACGGTTCAGCCAACGTCGCCGACTGCAACGCCGTCGAGGAGCGCATCAAGCGTAACAAGGCGAACCTCAAGGCTGACAAGGACGCGGTCCGCGACGCCAAGAAAGGCACGACGGTCAAGACCGCATGATCTGAGGAGTGGGGCGAGGGGAATTCTCTCCGGGGTTCCCTCGCCCCTTTTCCCGTAAGCATTTTCGTCTACGTGCTTACGGGAAAAGGGGCGATGTATCAAGCACCGTCGTTTTAGCAGCAGCAGACATTTTTGCTCTGGTTTCTGCAGAAGGAGATCGTCCGGTGAGTGCTGCAGAAACTTTAGCGATAGCTTCGGGAGTTTGCCGCTTGCCCATATGAGCGGCCGACATTTTGGCTCTTGCTTGGGTGGATGGAGCAGATGGATTGCGAACAGCAGCAGACATTTTTGCTCGAGCTTCTGGAGTGTGGACGTAGCCGCTACGACTACTTGTTCCCTCTCCTCCGAGAGTGAAGTTACAGAAGATGTCGCCGTCTCCGTACTCTGTCGTGTAAGTCCCGAAGTGGGAGATGAGTTGGATCTCGTGAGCAAGAGCTGCTTGTTCGTCGTCAGTCCTCCATACGATCTCGACGATGCAACCATAGCGAGCTGCAACTCTCCGATGTTTGCTTCCTCGATGCTTCAGGTTCCACGCACACCTACGCGATCCCTTACCGACGTTGAAGACAATTCCGTCGTCTGTGGAGTGAGTGTAAACGTAGAACACAATCAAAAATATCAAACGTCCACGAAACGTTAAACATCAATCGAGGTCTTCGATGAACGAGAACAAGCCCAAGTCGACTGCCAAGCCCGACCCCACCGCGATGGAACTCTGCTTCGAAGCGTTCTCCTGGCTCGCCCGAGAGATCAAGAAGAACAGGCTCCAGGGCACGGCGATCGTCCTCCACACCCTGCCCAACCGTCTTGCTCGCCGCTCGAAGGCAGCGTGATGAACTGCTCTATCTGCCTCGGGCCGTGCAAGGTTACATCGGCCCACCGGGTGGGTCACATCCGCCAGGCGCTCTCTCACGAGTGCGACGGTCCCATCACTCCCTTCGTCCTCATCTGCCGTGCGATGGAGGTCGCGTACAACGAGGGTCTCGGCAATGCCGAGGACTGCAGAGTCCATCCGGTGCCCGACAACGTCGCCAATGCACTCCATGAAGAGCTCTCTGCTCGAGGTTGGATCGTGCCCGATGAGGATGCGGGAATCATCGAGGTGGACTCGTGAAAGAACAGAAGAAAGCGCGCCGACTCTTCGATCGCTTAACCCGCAAGTTGCGAATCGAACTCCTGCGGTCCGGAGCCTTCAAGGCTCTCAAGCGAAAGTCGCGTCCGAGAGATGGGTCATACAAGATCACGCACATCGATGGGATGGAGTTCTTCATCCACGTCATCGGTCGTCACGTTCTCGTCAACTTGACAGCGAAGACTGCGTGAAAGCTATCTCCGACAAACGACGTCCTCCTACTGAGAGACGAAAGCGAGATTGCGACCCCAACGGGATCATGTTCTTCGCTAATTGTCTCCGTGAGATGCTCGGCTTCGAGAAACTCTACGTCGACGGACAGAATCGTGAAATCATTCGAGCAACTCCTCGTCGTCGACGAAGCCCTAAGAAGGAAATCGCATGAGCGAGGTCAATAAACGTCCGGGAATGAATGGGCTCAACACATTCGCCAACGCTCTTCGTGAGATGCTTGGTTTCGAGAAGCTCTACCACGAGAACGGAAAAGAACGAACCACGAGCCATCGACCGGAAGGTCCAAGTTTTCAGATTCATCCCGACTTCAGCACTGGGATGACTCATAAGAGAAAACAATCGTTCTAAACGTTCGTTTAACCGAGCGAAGGAGAAACACGTGATCAGCCAACGAACTCTCGACATGGTGGATATCGATCCCGTAACCGTTCGCAACCCTCCACCTCTTTTTCGCTACGATGCAGGCGACGGGGTCGTCCAGCCCATCCACATCATCACAGATAATGTTCGGGAAATGTGGCCCAAAGCATCATACTCCATCAACGAAGAGGTCTTTGTGCGCCTCGAGTTGGGCGTCTACAGCAGCGGACCCATCATCCTCATTCTCCCGTCCGAACACGGCGAGACTGTTTATGTCGTCCGCCTCGGTCGCAAGCTTGTCATCCGAACCAAGGAAGCATGATCCCGTACGATCCGACTAACATCGGTGAAGCGAGCAGGTCCATCCCGATTTGCCTTCCCGAGTTCAAGGTCGATCAGCACTTGGATCACAACGTTCCCCACGTCGTCGCTATCGATCCGTCCACTCCCGAAAAGTTGGAGATGTGGATCGTAGTCGAGGCTGACAGCCTGCTCGGTGCGGTGGTCACGGCGGCGGGCTTGCTCGCACAGATGAAGAACGAAGGTTGAGATGGCAACGTTCAAAGACTTCGAAGCCGCAGCGTCACGCTTACGGAATTTGATCTTGGTTGGACAGAAGAATGCTGCGCTCCTCGACAAGTACGGTGCGCTGCAACCATTCTTCAGTGAATGGTGTCAACACATGGATGTTGAAGAACGCCTCCTCAGACTAGGGCGTAGAAAGTTTCGCATCAGAAAAAACATCATCCAATTTCGAGGATCGATCACCGGATGTTGGTTCGAATTCGACAAGACCCGCTCCACCGGTCGTTGGTGGAAAGATGTCGAAAAAAAGGATGCACGCACCAAATAGTTCAACCAATCATTTTGATATAACAAAGTTCCCGCCTTGAGGAATCAAGTGGTGTCAAATGA
>Ga0210377_10000214_pt1 | contig 55526 bp, 33 predicted proteins | sample PLM4_65_b1redo_FD_155480 | JGI IMG/M metagenome (GOLD analysis project Ga0210377, IMG submission 155480) | Groundwater sediment microbial communities from an aquifer in East River, Colorado, USA - PLM4_65_b1 redo | ecosystem: Environmental > Terrestrial > Soil > Riparian zone | place: USA: East...
GGCGCTGCCGGCGCGCGTCATCGCGCTGCCGCGCCGCTACCGCCTGCCGCGGCTCTCGCTGCCCGGGCGGAGGAAGCACCAGCCCGGCGGCGTTTCGCTCGCCAGCTCCGTCGGCGACTCGGAGGAATTCCTCTCGCTGCGCGAGTACCGCCCGGGCGATCCCCTGCAGCGCATCCACTGGAAGAGCTTCGCGCGCACCGGCCGCCCGATCGTGAAGCAGTTCCAGGACGAGTTCTTCGAGCGGCACGCGCTGGTGCTCGACACCTCGGGCCGCCGCGGCGAGGACGAGGCCTTCGAGGACGCCGTGGCGGTGGCCGCCTCTTTCGTCTACACCATAGATACCCAGGAGTGCCTGCTCGACCTGCTGTTCGTGGGGAGCGGCGTGCACCACAGCACGGCGGGGCGCGGCCAGCTGCATGCGGAACAGATGCTCGAGACGCTCGCGGGCGTCGGCGCGAGCGAGCCCGAGGGCTTCGATCGGCTGGCACACGCGGCGCTCGCGCACTGCGCGCAGCTCACCAGCTGCATCCTGGTGCTGGTGGCCTGGGACGAGGCGCGGCGCGCCTTGGCCGAGCGCCTCGCGGCAAGCGGGGTCGAGGTGCGCGCGATCCTCGTCTGCGCGCGCGAAGACGCTCCGCGCGCAGCGCCCGCATGGCTGCTGGCCGTCCATCCGGGCGAAATCGAAGCGGGCCTCGCACGGCTCGAACGCATGGTGCTGCGATGAGCCTGCCGCCCCTGCTCGTCGGCGCGGCCGTGCTGTTTTGGGGCTGGCAGGGCGGCAACCTGCCGCTCGCCGTGCCGGTGGCGCTGCTGCTGGAGGCGCCGCGCTGGATACGGCTGCGCTTCGCGCTGGAGGATGCCGACTACGCGCGCATCTCGGACATCTGCACGGTGTTCTTCGTCGGCACGGCGATGGTGCTGGCCGCCAACCGCGGCGTGGCGCAGGGCGTGATCGGCGCCGTGCAGTGGCTGCCGGCGATCCTGTCGCCGATCCTCCTGGCGCAGCGCGTCGGCCCGGCCGACCGCGTGCCGCTCACCGCGCTGTTCCGTTACCTGCGCAAGATGAAGGAGCGCAATCCCCGGGTCAAAGTGCCGATGATCGACACGGGCGGCGTGTACGTGGCCCTGTGCGTCATCGCGGCGGGCGTGGGCAACCCGCAGGCGCGCGGCTACTTCGCCGGCGCGGCGCTGCTCGCCGCCTGGGCCCTCTTCGCGCTGCGCCCGCGGCACGCGAACCTCGCTGCCTGGGTGATGCTGTTCGCCGCCAGCGCCGGCCTGGGCTACGCCGGGCAGCTCGGCATGAGCGAGCTGCAGTCGCGGATCGGCGGCTGGATCGCGGAATGGCACATGCGCCGCGCGGAATCCGATCCCACGCGCGGCATGACCGACATCGGGACGATCGGACGGCTGAAGCAGCGCGACACCATCGTGGCGCGCGTCTACGGCGCGCCGCAGGACGTCGCACACTCGCGCCTGCTGCATCAAGCGAGCTACAACGCCTACGTCGGCACCACCTGGGTCGGACGGCGCTCTACGGGGGGCGCGCTGCAGGCCGAGGAAGGCGGCGCCACCTGGCGGCTGGCCCCGGGCACGGCCGAGCGGCGCGTGCAGATCGCCTTGCGCGTGGAGCGGCGGCGCACGCTGCTCGCGCTGCCGCCGGGCGTCACGCGGGTGACCGGCCTCGCGGTGACAGAGGCGACCCGCACGGGGCTCGGCATCGTGCAGGCGGCGGCGGAGGGCGACTGGATCCAGTACGGCGCCGAGTTCGGCCCGGCGATCGCCTTCTACGATCCGCCGGCCATCGACGACGATCAGCTGCCGCCGGCGGAGCGCGAGACGTTCAGCCGCCTCGCGCGCGAACTGGGCATCGCCGGCCTGCCGCCCGCGCAGGCCGTGCAGCGCGTGATGCAGTACCTTGCGGGCTATACGTACTCGCTGTGGCGCGAGGCGCCGCCGCCGGCGGGCGTGACGCCGCTCGCCGATTTCATGACGCGCGCAAAGAGCGGCCACTGCGAGTACTTCGCCGCGTCCGCCGTGCTCCTCCTGCGCGCCGCCGGCATTCCGGCGCGCTATGCCACGGGTTACGCCGTGATGGAGCACAGCGCGCTCGAAGGCGCCTACGTCGTGCGCGCGCGGCATGCGCACGCCTGGACGCGCGCCTGGGTGGACGGGCGCTGGGTCGACCTCGATCCCACGCCGCCGGACTGGTTCGGCGAGGAGTCGAGCCGGTTGGCGCCGGCGTGGGAGAAGGTTGCCGACTTCCTGCGTTGGGCGGCCTACCGCTGGAGCCAGCGCGAGGAACTGCAGGCGAGCGATGCATGGTGGGCGGTGCTGGCGGTGCTGGTGGTGATCCTCGGGTGGCGGGTGCTGCGCGGCAAGCGGGTGCTGCGGGGTGCGGGCACAGCCAGTATCGGCGCGCCACGCCGCTATCCGGGCGAAGACTCGGAGTTCTACGAGCTGGCGAAGACTCTGCCGCCGCGCTCTGCGGGTGAGACGCTCACGTCGTGGCTGGAGCGCGTTGCGCCCGGCAGATACGAGGAAGCCCTGCGGCTGCACCAGCGGTACCGTTTCGATCCTTGTGGCCTGAGCGAGGGAGAACGCATGCAGTTGCGGCAGCTTTGCCGTGCCGGCACGGCGACGACCCCCTGATCACCACTGCCGCCAGCTGTGCGCGTAGAGCAATTTGCTGGCCACTACTGCCACTGCGCAATCAGAGGGCTACGTCCCCGCCGAAATTCGCGACGCGCGGCGCCAAGGGGGGAGTTTGCCGTACGTCCATCCACGCCACAGCCACTCCACCGGTCCGAACTGAAAGCTGCGCATCCACAGGTGGCTGAGGACGCACTGCACTGAGAAAGATCCGAGCGCCGCCAGAAGGCACCAGGTGGAGCCAAGGCGGCCGAGCAGGCCAAGGCCGAATCCGAAAAAGACGAGCGAGAGGAAAGCCGACTGCAGCAGGTAGTTTGTGACCGCCATCTGGCCGATGGGCGCAAACATCGATAGCAGCCGGCGCCACAGACCGGCCTGCCACGCCAGCGCGAAAAGAGCCGCATAGCCTGCCGCCAGCACCAGGGTTCCCGCCTGCCGGGAGTAGAACGTCAGCGATCGCCACGGCTCAGGATGGCTGATCCAACCCATGCTTTCCTCCAACCGCTCGATCTGCAGGGTTTCGGTCAACACAATCCCGGCGACCAACCCGATCGCAGCCGTCCATTGCACGGCGCGACGATGGCGAGCAGGCTCGCTAAGCACCCCGGTTCGAAAGACGGCGACGCCAAGCATGAGTCGTCCGACAACGTAGAGTTGGAACGTGAGCAGACCCCGCGCCGGATGATCGACGAACCATAACTTCGGCCAGCGCAATTCCATGATGTCCAGATAGGAGCCGTACTGATACAGGGCGGGCAGGTTGATATTGCCAAGAGTGCCGAGGTGCTGCGTGCTCGGGCCCATCGCGTCCACCAGACTTCCCGTCGGCATCGCGACCAAGGCGAGCAAGGAACCGAATCCGACGAGCGCGCGCGTCTCCCAGGACCGCACCAGAAGCAGGACAAATCCGCCTATGGCGAAATACAGCAGGATGTCAGATGTCGGCAAGAGAAGAACATGCAGCGCACCGATGACCAGCAATCCAAAGAGACGGCGCCGATACACGCTCGCGGCGTTGTCCAGATGGCTCTCGAGCCGCGCCATTTGCATGGCGAAGCTGACGCCAAACAATACAGTGAACAGTGTTTGCGCTTTTTCTTCTACGAAGATGCGCACGAACCGATCCGCCCAGCGATCGAGTCCGGCATTGATCATCAGTCCGGTATCCGCGCCAGCCGTCGATACGTTCGCCGCCAACTGGTTTGCATGCACGACCAACACGCCAAGAAGCGCGAAGCCGCGTAGGGCGTCAAGCATGGTAATGCGGCCCGAAACACGAATGGGCGCAACCGGATGTGGCCCTGGACGTCGAGAATTCACACGCCTTCCCAGGATGTCAATGCCTGCAACTCTAGCGGAAACTTCGCGACGCAGAGCACGGCGTCGCCGCGAAGTCAGCTTGCACCCGGTTTGCGAGCGGCAGCCGCTTATGGTGTGCCGCTGCATCAGGCGAGAATGCCTGGAATCCCCAGATAGGAATTCCACAAATCCCTTCAGCCAGAGGTGAGGTTGGTCAGGTTTTTCGACGCTTTTGTCTCCGTTCGGAATCCTGGGCGGAGCCCGGCGATAGGCGACAAATCAGCACTGTAGGCGGGAACACTGCTTTCCCCCGAGTCGATGCTTAGGGGCACGTGCGCGCGACAGCCAAGATTTGCAGGCAAATTCTGACAAATATTTGAAGCACTGCCCTGTTACATAGGCTTATCCTTTCAATCCCGATGGAAGGAACACTTTACTTTCCAACTATCAATGGCTTAGGCTGCAATTTCCCGATCAGGTGAAGTTGCTGAATTGTCCTTTGAAACTTCTCTTAGGCAAGGGTCTATCAAGATGTTGCATGTCGGTTACGAGGCTGCCATTCGACTTGAAGGTCGCGTACTCAGCGACGCCGATATTCAGCCGATCGCCCCATTTACAACGGCGTCCGTATTGCCTATCTCGGGCTGCACCGTAGAGGTTGTGTCGGTCTGCCTGGATGCCGAGCCGGCGGCAGTGGGCGAGTTTGGGCAATGCCTCTCTGACGAGGAGCGATTCAGAGCGAGTCGTTTTGTTTTCGAACGCGATCGCCGACGGTTCATCGTTGGGCGCGCAAGACTGCGTCATCTCCTGGCATCGTGGCTGGGCGTGCAGCCCGATGCGGTCGAATTGGCCTATGGGCCGCGCGGCAAACCTGCGCTGTGCGGACGATTCGCAGAGTCCGATCTACACTTCAACGTATCGCACTCCGAGGATGTCGCCGTCTACGCCTTCTCGCATGGCCGCGAGGTTGGAATCGACGTCGAAGCTGTGCGTGTATTGCGCGACGCGGACGATATCGCAGCGCGATTCTTTTCTAGCCGCGAGAACGAGGCGTACCTTGCGCTCGACCCGCGCGACAGGCCGCTGGGATTCTTCAATTGCTGGACGCGCAAGGAAGCGTTCATCAAAGCGCTTGGCGACGGTCTTTACTACCCGCTTGATCTCTTCGATGTCTCGCTTGCGCCCGATGAGCCGGCGAGAATTCTGCGCGTCGAGAACAAGTCGGGGGATGAATGTGCCTGGCGCCTGGAAGCTTTCTCTCCTGCTCCCGGCTTCGTTGCGGCCGTCGTCATCGAGAATCGCGAACATCGCAAAGATCTCCGCGCCTGCACGCCGCAATCCGCCCTCGTGGAAGAGGCGGCCGGACGTGGCATGCCTGAAGCTCGCGTGGATCGATAGCGTTGGGAGCAAGAGTCATGGCGGATAGACCCTACGTAAGCGTAATCATCCCAACTTATAACCGCGCCCCTCTGATAGGCGCCGCGATTCAAAGCGTCCTGGATCAAACATTCAAGAGCGTAGAGATAATCGTTGTCGATGACGGATCCACCGATGACACCCAGCACGCCCTTGAACCGTACACAGGGAAGATCGTCTCTTTCGTCACCGAAAACAAAGGCCCGGCCCACGCGCGCAATTTCGGAATGAAGGCGGCGTCCGGAAAATATGTCGCCTTTCTGGATTCAGACGATTTGTACTTGCCGCACAAGCTCGAACTGGAAGTGGCATTCATGGAGAGAAATCCCGATATCGGGATGGTCTCCACCAACATGTCGGCAATGAGGGGCGACGAGATTGTCGAGGAGTATCACCTCAAGACATATCATGGTCCTTTCTTTCGCCAGTACGGCTTCACGCTTGAAGACGTTTATCCCGTGCGCGGTGCGTTCGAGTTTCACGGCAAGAGCATCCCCTCCTATGCCGGCAACATCTTCAAGTACATGCTGCATTGGCCAGCCCTGATTTCAAACACCGTGCTTTTTCCGCGCGACCTTCTCAAGCTGGTGGGATATCAGAACGAAGCGTACCGCGTAGGAGAGGACTACGATCACATGGCCCGGATCTGCAAGCACGTTCCAGTCGCGTGCCTTGACGTTCCCACCTATGTGTATCGCTACAACGAAGACCAGGTGACGATGTTAGGAAGCTCATGGTCCGCGAAAAGAGACGCCGCCCGGATTCGAATACTTGAGACGTTCATTCAGATAGCGCAGGACCATGGAGAAGCCGACGCAGATCATTATTCCCAGAGCAAAACCTGGCTTGAGCCCCTGCTTTCAAGAAAGTATTTGGAACTGGGACGGAAGCTGATTGGTTATGGAGACCGGAAGAAGGCGCAAGAATGCTTTTCGAAAGCGTACGATTACGACCCCTCTGACGAGGCGTTCTTCTGCAAGCTGCTCGGTGATGTGGACGAGCCCACGGCGCCGTTTGGAATCACCGATGTTCAGGGCGATGGTTCGGGTATCGATGAAGCCCGCTGTGAGATCGATACCGCCCTTGCCCGGCGGCTGCGCGAGCGGGCACGAGGACTCGGGGTAGGCGCTGCCAGCGTCTGCCACTTGGCCTGGGCGCAGGTGCTGTCGCGGCTATCTCAGCGCGACGATGTGGTGTTCGGCACGTTGCCGGTTGAGCCTGTGCAAGGTGGCGAAGGTACTGATCGGGCGCGAGCGCAGTCCGCTAACGCGTTGCCCGTGCGTATCAGGTTAGGCGAGCTGAATGTTCAAGACGGCGTGCGCAATATGCACGAGACGCTCTCGCAGCTGCTGCGCCATCAGCACGCCCCGCTCGAGTTGGCGCAGCGATGCAGCGCGATCCCGGCGTCCGCGCCGCTGATTAGTGCGCTGTTGAACTACCGCCACAGCAGGCCTTCAGCTGATCAGGACCGCGCCAAATATCCGATTGTGCTTTCGATAGACGATCGGGGTGAGGACTTCGCGCTGACGGCGCAGGTGCAGTCGCCGGTAGGTCCGCAGCGCATTCTCGGCTACATGCGCAGTGCGCTCGAAAGGCTGGTTGGGGCTCTGGAAAGCGCGCCGGCAACATCGGTGCGCAGCCTGGACGTGATACCAGATGCCGAGCGCCGACAAGTGTTGGTGGAGTGGAACGCTACAGCGCGCGAGTACGGGGGCGAAGCGCGGCTGCACCGGTTGATCGAACGGCAAGCGGCGCAAACACCGGATTCCGTCGCGCTCGTCTTCGAGGGGCGACAGTTGACTTACGCGGAGGTGAACCGGAGGGCCAACCAGCTGGCACGGGTACTGCGCAAGCGGGGGGTTGGGCCTGACGTTCTTGTTGGTGTGTTTGCCGAGCGCTCCTTTGAAATGGTAGTGGCGCTGCTTGCGGTACTGAAGGCAGGCGGAGCATATGTGCCGCTGGATCCCTCCTATCCCACTGAGCGCCTGGGACACATGCTGGAGGATGCACGCGCTCCCGTGGTACTGGCGCAGCCGCACTTGGCGGCCCAGCTTCCGGCACAGGCGGGAGAAGTGTTGCTGCTGGATACCTCATGGGCGGCCTATGCGGGCGAGGCGGCCGAGGATCTGGAGGACATGGGCACGCCGCAGAATCTTGCCTATGTGATCTTCACCTCCGGCTCAACAGGGCGGCCGAAGGGAGCGATGAACGAGCATCGCGGCATCTGCAATCGGCTGCTGTGGATGCAGGAGGAATACGTGCTCACCGCTGAGGACCGCGTGCTGCAGAAGACACCGTTCAGTTTTGACGTGTCGGTGTGGGAGTTCTTCTGGCCGCTCCTGACGGGTGCACGGCTGGTGATCGCGCGCCCTGAGGGGCACAAGGACAGCGCTTACCTGGTGAGGCTGATCCGCGAAAGCGGAATTACGACGCTGCACTTTGTACCTTCGATGCTGCGGGTGTTCGTCGAGGAAGACGGGCTGGAGTCCTGCGGCTCGCTCAGGCGCGTGATCTGCAGCGGGGAGGCGTTGCCTCACGAACTGCAGGAGCGCTTCTTTGCGCGGCTGCCGAAGGCGGAGTTGCACAACCTCTACGGGCCGACCGAAGCGGCGGTGGACGTGACCTACTGGGCGTGCCGGCGGGGAGATGAGCGCCTCACGGTACCCATCGGACGGCCGGTAGCCAACACGCAGATGTACGTGCTCGACCCCCACCTTGAGCCCCTACCCATCGGGGTGCCGGGCGAGCTCTACATCGGCGGGTTGCAGGTGGGGCGCGGCTACGTGGGCCGGGATGATCTGACGGCGGAGCGCTTCGTGCCGGACCCGTTCTCGCGCACTCCCGGCGCACGCCTGTACAAGACGGGGGACCTAGCGCGGCATCTTCCCGATGGCGCCATCGAGTATCTGGGCCGGCTCGACTATCAGGTGAAGATACGCGGCCAGCGCATCGAGTTAGGCGAGATTGAGGCGACGCTGGACAAGCATGCCGGAGTGGGGCAGAGCGTGGTGATGGCGCGCGAGGATATCCCCGGGGATCAGCGGCTAGTGGCCTACGTGGTGGCGCGGCAGGCGGCGCCTTCGATCGCGGAGTTGAAGGAGCACCTGTCGCGGGAGTTGCCGGCGTACATGGTTCCGAGCGCCTTCGTGTTTCTCGATGCGCTGCCTCTGACCTCGAGCGGCAAGGTCGACCGCAAGCTGCTGCCAGCGCCCGAGCGATCGGGCTCGCAGCAGACCGCGTATGTCGCGCCGCGCACGGCAACCGAGGAGATGCTGGCCGGCATCTGGGCGGAGGTGCTCGGACTCGAGCGGGTGGGTATCGAGGAAAATTTCTTCGACTTGGGCGGGCATTCGCTCCTGTTGCTACAAGGTTACAGTCGGCTGCGCGCATCGTTGGGGCGCGACCTGCCCTTCGTCGCGCTCATGCAGTATCCGACCGTCCGCAGTCTGGCGAGCTATTTGAGCGGCACTGCAGAACAGGCAGTCGTGCCGGCGGCGGTCGCGGACCGCGCGCAAAAGCAACGTGAGGCGCTGCGCCGGCAACGAACCATCAAGGGACAGAGGTAGCGATGTCTTATTCATCTACATACGATTCGGAAGAAGGCATCGCGATCGTAGGGATGGCGGGCAGGTTCCCCGGCGCGCAAGACGTTGCGCAGTTCTGGCAGAACCTGCTGAAAGCTCGTGAGACGATCTCTCATTTTCGCGACGATGAGTTGGAGGCTGCATCGGCGGAGGAAATGGCGGCCCGCGCCAACCCAGCCTATGTCCGGGCGCGCGGAATTCTCGACGACATCGAGATGTTCGACGCAGCTTTCTTCGGAATCAGTCCGAAGGAGGCAGATGTACTCGATCCTCAGCATCGCCTATTCATGGAAACTGCGTGGGAGGCACTTGAAGACGCGGGCTACGACCCGCAGAGATTCCAGGGGCTAGTCGGAGTGTTTGGCGGCGTAGGAGAGAGCACCTACTACCTGAAGAACCTGCTCAGTCACAGAGACCTGACGGATATTGTCAGTGAGTTGACGGTAATGATGAGCACGCAGAATGATTTCCTGACGACGCGGGTCGCTTACAAGCTCGATTTGAAGGGCCCAGCGCTCAACATCCAGACGGCTTGCTCAACATCGCTGGTGGCGGTTTGCTCGGCAGCGCAGAGCCTGCTTAGTTACCAGTGCGATATGGCACTGGCCGGCGGAGTGACGATCGCGCTGCCCCAGCGGAGTGGCTACCTGTGGCAGGAAGGCATGATTTCCTCGCCCGACGGTCATTTGCGAGCGTTCGACAGCGATGCGCAGGGACTTGTGCCCGGCAACGGTGTCGGGCTCGTCGTATTGCGCAGACTCCGCGATGCACGGGCCGACGGCGATCACATATATGCGGTGATCAAGGGCGCGGCGCTCAACAATGACGGCAGCGCCAAAGTCAGTTTTTCCGCGCCCAGCGTCGCTGGGCAGGCGCAGGTGATCTCGATGGCCCAAGCGAACGCCGGCATCGACCCCGAAACCATCACGTATGTCGAGGCGCACGGGACCGGCACGCAGCTCGGCGATCCGGTCGAGATTGCGGGGCTCACCCAAGCGTTTCGCGCCGGAGGCGCCCGCGGAAAAGGGTATTGTGCAATCGGGTCCGTAAAGACCAACATCGGCCACACGGACAGAGCCGCCGGAATAGCCGGTCTCATCAAGACAGCGCTTGCGTTACACCACAAGATCCTGCCCGCGAGCCTCCATTTCAAATCTCCGAATCCGAAGCTGGATCTCGAAAACAGCCCGTTCTACGTCAACACCCGGCAGCAGCCCTGGAAGTCCGGCACCGCGCCACGCCGTGCCGGCGTGAGCGCGTTCGGATTTGGAGGCACGAACGCGCACGTGGTGCTCGAGGAGGCGCCCGCCGCCGAGCCAGGCGGCCCGGCGCGCAATCATCAGCTGCTCGTGCTTTCGGCGCGTTCGGCCGCGGGGCTCGACCGCGCCGCTGCGCAGCTCAAGGAGCGCCTTGCCGGCGTGGAGTCCGTCGACTTGGCCGATGTAGCCTACACGCTGCAGGTCGGTCGCCGCGCTTTCAGCCACCGCCGCGCACTCGTGTGCCAGGACCGCAACGAGGCGCTCCAACTGTTGGCGCAACCCGATCCAAAGCGAGTGTTCACGGCCAACGCCGAGCGGCAGGTCACTGGCGTCGCATTCCTGTTTCCAGGCCAAGGCGCCCAAAGCGTCAATATGGGGCGCGCACTTTATGACTCGGAGGCAACCTTCCGAAAAGAGATTGACGAATGCGCCGAGGTCCTGCGGCCGCATCTAGGGATGGACCTACGCACGCTTCTTTACCCGCCGGCCGACGGTATTGCAGTCGCGCAGGAAAAGATCAACCAAACAGCCTTTACGCAACCGGTGCTGTTCGTCTTCGAATATGCGCTTGCGCGTTTGTGGATGTCCTGGGGCATCGAGCCAGCGGCGATGATCGGCCACAGTCTTGGCGAGTACGTGGCGGCATGCTTGGCGGGCGTGTTCTCGCGCGACGATGCTGCGACGCTGGTCGCCGCACGGGGACGCCTGATCCAGCAGCAGCCACGAGGCGGCATGATGGCCGTGCGGATGTCAGTGGCAGAACTTGAGCCGAAACTGAGTCCAGAGGTCGTGGTCGCCGGAATCAACGCGCCAGAGTTAACGGTTGTCGCAGGTCCTGATGCCGCGCTGAGGGCGTTGGAGGCCCAACTCGGGAGTCTCGGCGTCGATTGCAGGTTGCTTGCCACTTCGCACGCGTTCCATTCGCCCATGATGGACGGCGCAATCGGCCCGTTCAGGGACGTGCTCGGAAAGGTCAAGTTCAGTGCTCCCCGGCTGCCGTGGGCATCTTCCCTGACAGGCGACTGGATTACGCCGGAACAGGCGGTGGATCCGGAATACTGGCTGCAGCAAATGCGTCGGCCCGTGCGCTTTTCCGACGGCGCGCGCCTCCTCGGCAACAATGCAAGCCAGATTCTGCTCGAGGTGGGTCCCGGCCACACTCTAAGCGGCCTGGTACGCCAGCATCGGAATCTGCCGGCAGCGCGGACAGCGGTCACCTCCCTCGGATCGGACCCGGAGCGCGACGTGCCGTCTTTGCTCGAGGCTGCGGGCCGATTGTGGCTACACGGTGCCAAGCTCGACTGGCCAGCCCTCCACCGCCACCAGCGACGCCACCGTGTTTCCCTGCCGACCTATCCATTCGAGCGCCGGCGCCACTGGATCGATGTACTGCCATCCGCGTTAGACTCGGGCGCGCGGGGAGCGAAGCCCGTGGGCGGACCACAGCCTGCCAGGCAGGATGAGGAAGATGCGAGCAGGCCGACAAGCCAGACTGCGCCTGCTCCCGCGACATCCACCAGCCTAGCCGCACGTTTGCAGGCGATCCTCGCAACCGTGTCAGGCATTCCAGCCGCCGACATCGGCGCTTCAGCTTCGTTCATGGAATTGGGCTTCGACTCAATGGTCCTTACCCAGCTAAGCGTCGTGCTGATGAAGAACCTGAACGTCGACGTCCCGTTTCGCTTGCTGCTCGAAGATCTGCCAACGCCGAGCGCCCTCGCCGCACACATCGAGGCACGGCTTCAGGAAAGAGCTACGACCGCGTTGTCATCAACGTCGGGTGCTCCCAGCCTCACAGCGCAGGCGCACCCTGTTCCTGGCGCACGCCTGGGCCGTGATGCGGCCGGCAATGAGGCGTGGTTTGTGCCGGACCCGGATCGGCCCGGGAAGTATCTCCAGGTGACGACGCGATGAGCACGCCGAAGCCCCCCGACGATCAGTCGGGCATCGAGCTCACGCCGGTAGAATTCGACCCGTTTGCGGGCGCGACGGGCCAGCCCGCGACCATTCCGCTGTCTGAGGGCCAGCGCGAGATCTGGGTTGCGGCCCAGATGGGACCGGCGGCTTCTTGTGCCTACAATTTGTGTTTCGCTCTTCGCCTCGTTGGTACTGTCTCGGCCGAGGACTTGCGGTCTTCCGTTCAATCCCTCTTCGATCGCCATGAGGCCTTGCGGATGGTCTTCGACCCATCCGGAGAGTGGCAGATGGCTCAAGCGGCGCACCAGAATGACGTTCCAATTGCAGATTTGTCCACTCTGCCTCTCGCCAAGAGAGAGGCCGCTGTCAATGCAATCTTCGTCGAGGAAGTCGAGACGCCGTTCAACTTGGTGAGCGGGCCTCCGGCGCGCGCGCGAATCGTCGTCGAGGCCTCGGATCAGTGCCTGCTCCTCTTGACTGCGCACCACATGGTTTTTGATGGCTGGTCGTCGGGGATCTTCTTTCGAGATCTGGCGGCACTTTACGGTGCTGCGCGGCGGGGGGAAACCGCGACCCTGCCACCAGCCGAGCCATTCAGCCGGTTCGCGGAGCGGGAGGGGCATGCGAAAGGCCGCGAGGCGGCAAAGCAGGCACTGGCGTACTGGCAGGCGCGGTTCGAAGGCAGCGTGCCGGTGCTCGATCTGCCTATTGATCGGCCCCGACCGCCGGAGAAGACCTACGGTGGGGCGATGGAGCCGCTCACACTGGATGCGACGCTGAGCGCAAGCATCAGGCGTTCTGCGGCGAAACAAGGTACTACGGTAGTCGGCTACCTGTTCGCTGCATTCGAAGCACTCCTCCAGCGGCTTGCCGGGCAATCGGACGTGGTGATCGGCCTGGCGGTTTCCGTGCGAGACATTACCGAACGCGAATCCCTCGTTGGTAACGCGACGAATTTCCTGCCGGTACGTGTTCAAAGCGATGGCCAGGGCTCGTTCGCGACACACCTGCGCTCAGTCAAGACCGCCCTCCTCGATGCCCTCGAGCATCAGGCGATATCCTTTGGCAGCCTCGTTCGCTGCCTGAACCTGCCGCGCGATCCGAGCCGGACTCCGCTGGTGTCAGCGGTCTTCAATCTTCAGCGCGGAGGCACCGCACCGGAGTTTGTGGACGCCAAAGCGACGATCTTCGTGCCGCCTCGGCGGCACATCAACTTCGAGCTCGAGATGCACGTCACCGATACGGGTCGCGAGTTCGTCGCCGAATGCTGCTACAACCCGGATCTGTGGACGGCTGACACGATCCGGCGATGGCTCGGGCACTACGCGACGCTGCTTGCCGGAGCCGATCCCGCGACCCCGCTGGACCGCCTGCTACTGGTGCCTGATGCCGAGCGGCAGCGGCTGCTGGTCGATTTGAACAGGACGCGCAACGACTATCCTCGTGAATCGCTGACGCAGGAGTTGTTTGAGGCGCAGGCCAAGCGCACGTCCGAGCGCACGGCGCTCAAGGCCGGGGCGACGGCGCTCTCCTATGCCGAGCTGGACAGGCGCGCCATGCGCATCGCGCAGGCGCTGCGTTCGCACGGCGTGGGCCGCGGCCAACGCGTGGGCATGTGCGTGGAACGGAGCGCTGACATGCTCGCCGCGGTGCTGGGCATTCTCAAGACCGGTGCCGCCTACGTGCCACTCGATCCCATGTTCCCGCAGGAGCGCCTGCGCTTCATGGCGGAGGACGCCCAACTCGCTCTGCTGGTGTCCACCTCTGCCCTGGCAGGCCCCTTCGGTCTGCCCCGCGAGCGCCAACTGCTCCTGGACACCGACGCAGCTGCCATCGCGGCACAGTCGGATCAGCGGCTGACGCCGGATGCTGCCCTGGACGCCCGTCCTGAGGATCCCGCCTACGTTATCTATACCTCGGGCTCTACCGGCAAGCCCAAGGGCGTGGCCGTACCTCACCGGGCGGTGGTCAACTTCCTCACCAGCATGGCCCGTGAGCCCGGCCTTGTTGCCGATGACGTACTGGTGGCGGTCACCACCCTGTCCTTCGATATCGCGGTGCTGGAGCTCCAGCTGCCGCTCACGCTCGGCGCCACGGTCGTGATCGCGAGCCGCGAGGAAGCCGTCGACGGCCACGCCCTCCGCGCTCTCCTTGAGCGGCACCGTGCCACCGTCATGCAGGCAACCCCGGTCACTTGGCGCCTGCTCCTGGAGGCGGGCTGGAAGGGGGGTAAGGGCTTCAAGGCCCTAGTCGGTGGCGAAGCATTGCCCAAGGATCTTGCCGACCAGCTGATCGCAAGCGGCATCGAGCTATGGAACATGTACGGCCCCACCGAGACCACAGTGTGGTCCACCTGCGCGCGCATTACCGAGACGGCCAACGGGATCAGCATCGGCAAGCCCATTGCCAACACCACCGTCTACATCCTCGATGCGCAGAACAACCTCTGCCCAATCGGCATTCCCGGTGAGCTATGCATCGGCGGCGATGGGATCACGCTGGGCTACTGGAATCGGCCCGAGCTCACCGCCGAGCGCTTCATCCCAGACCCGTTCAGCACCGCCCCCGGGGCCACGCTCTACCGCACCGGTGACCGCGCCCGCTGGCGCAATGACGGCATCCTCGAGCACCTGGGGCGGCTGGACGATCAGGCCAAATTGCGCGGTTTCCGCATCGAGCTGGGCGAGATCGAGGCGGTGCTTGCCGAGCACCCCGACGTGCGCCAGGCGGCCGTGCATCTGTGGACAGCCAATGCAAACGACGTGCGCATGGTCGCGTGCTGCGTGCCGGCGAAGACGGGGGTGCTGGCTCCGATTAGCCTGCGCAAACACATGCGTGCCCGGCTGCCTGAGTACATGATTCCGCAGTACTTCCTGCCAGTGGAAAACATTCCACTAACGCCCAACGGCAAGGTAGATCGGCGCCGACTTCCGACACCGGTCGTCGCGAAGAGCGCCATCGGACAATATGAGGCTCCAGCCGACCCAATCGCGGCCACGATTGCCGAAATATGGACAAGCTTGATTCATCCCGCTCGACCGATTGGCATCGCCGACAAGTTCTTCGAGATGGGCGGGCACTCGTTGCTGGGGCTCCAAGCCCTGAGACAAATGGAGCAAAGGCTTGGCGTGAAGCTCGACTTCCGCGTGCTTTTCATGGAAAGCCTGGCGGAGATCGCAGCGCGATGCCGACCTGAGCGGATTGGCCAACGCGTGGAACACGGCCGCGCGGCTAGCCCTGTCGCACCGCCGGCAGACGCTGAAATTCTTCGCTCAGCGAATCGGGAGTGACGTGGTATGACCCGTGTGATCGATACCTACGAACTCTCGCCGATGCAGGCGGGGATGCTCTTCCACGCCGTGAGCGCCGGTTATTCCGGCGTCTACGTCGAGCAAGTGGTCGCCACGCTGCGCGAGCCGTTGGACGAAACGGTGTTCCTTCGCGCCTATCAGCGGGTGGTCGAGCGACATCCGATTCTGCGCAGCCGTTTCCGCTGGGAAAGCGTCGCGGAACCCGTGCAGGACGTGGTCGATCAAGTCCAGATCCCCGTCGAGCGGTTCGATTGGCGCGCTTTCGCGGAAACCGAGCGCCGCCAGCGGTTTCAGGCGCTCCTGGACCATGAACGCACCCGTGGCTTCGATCTTGCCCAAGCGCCCCTCATGCGCTTTGCGATCGTGCGCGCAGCCGAGCGCGAGCATTTGATGCTTTGGACGTTTCATCACCTCCTTCTCGACGGGGGGTCGTCCCTAGTACTGCGTGAAGTCTTCACCTTCTACGAGGCCTTCTTGCGCGGCGCGGACGTCGACCTCCCGCTACCTCGCCCGTATCGCGACTACATTGAATGGCTTCGCAAACTCGATCACGACTGCGCAAAACCGTATTGGCAAGACGCTCTTTCTGGTTTTCGGGCGCCCACCCCCTTGGTCGTCGCGCGTGATCGCGAGGCCGAGCAGGTCGCGGGAAGCGATCGCGGAAGTCATGAAATCCGACTATCGGCTGAACTCACCACTGCTTTGAAGCAGCGCGCACGCGAGGCGTCCGTAACGCTCAACATCCTGTTGCAGGGCATCTGGGCCCTGCTGCTGCATCGCTACAGTGGCGAGACGGATATCGTGTTCGGCGCAGTCCGTGGCTGTCGCAGATCGACCGTCTCCGGCGCCCATCAAATGCTCGGCCCGTTCGTCAATACGCTGCCTATGCGGGTACGCATTGATCCTGAGACCGCATTCGTGCAGTTGCTGCAGCAACTGCGGGCCCAGCACGTTGTGCTTCGCGAATACGAGCAGACGCCGCTGGTCAAAATCCAGGGTTGGAGCGACGTGCCGCGAGGCACGCCTCTCTTCGAGAGTATTTTCATGTTCGAAAACCAGACGCTCGATGCGTATTTGCGCGCTCTAGGCGGCGCCTGGAACGAGCGTCATTTCCAGTATCTCGGCCAGACGAACTATCCGCTCGCTGTCAATGCTTATGGCGGCCCGGAGCTCTTGCTGCAGCTCGTATACTCTCGGCGGCGTTTCGCCGGCAACGTCGTTGCGCGCATGCTGGGCCATCTGCAAACGATGCTCGAAGCGGTGGCCGCTGACTCACGGGCCAGGCTGAAGGACCTGCCGCTGCTGACTGAGGCCGAGCGGCATCAGTTGTTGCTCGAGTGGAACGCAACGGGTACCGACTATCCTGCCGACGCGCTGATCCACGAGTTGTTTGCAGTCCAGGCGAACCGTACGCCCGAGGCGGTGGCGGTGGTGTTCGAAGGGCAGAGCCTGACCTACCGGGAACTGGACGCGCGCACCAATCAACTCGCCCGATGTCTTCAAAATCGCGGCGTCGGGCCCGACACACTCGTCGCACTTTGCGTAGAGCGTTCATTGGAGATGGTGGTTGGCATTCTCGGCATCCTCAAGGCAGGAGGCGCATACGTGCCGATCGATCCTGACTATCCACCGCAGCGGATAGCTTACATGCTTGAGGAAGTACAGTCCCCGCTGGTGCTGACCCAGCGCCGCTTGCACGCCCAACTGCCGCTCGCTCGCGAACGTTCGATCTATCTCGACACCGATTGGCCCGCTATCGCGCAGGAACGCTCCTCACCGGTGTCCAGCGCCGTTACCGCAAGCAACATCGCATACGTGATGTATACCTCCGGCTCCACCGGGCACCCGAAGGGCATCATGATTCCGCATGCAGGAATCTGCAATCTCATGTTCTGGACGCAACGCGTGTATCCGTTGGGAGATGCGGATGTCGTCTTGCAGAAGACATCGTTTGGCTTCGATGCGTCGGTATGGGAATTCTTCGCGCCGCTGCAGGCCGGCGCCAAGCTGGTCATGGCCCGGCCTGGCGGGCACCTAGATTTGGCTTACCTCACGAAGACAATCCTCGCACATGGCGTTTCGATACTGAAGGTGGTGCCATCTCAACTGCGCTTGCTACTTGAGGACGAAACCTTCTGCCGTTGTGCGCCCCCTCTGAGGCACATCTACTGCGCTGGGGAGCCACTGACCCGGGATCTGTGCGAGACCTTCAGCATGAAGCTGCCCAGGGCTGCATTGCACAATCTGTACGGCCCCACGGAAACCTCCGTCGATGCAACGTACTGGGATTGCCCCGGCGGCGGATGCGACGTGGTACCGATTGGCAGACCGGTTGACAACACGCGAACCTACGTCGTGGATCCGCGGATGCAGTTGTGCCCGATCGGCGTGCCGGGCGAACTGCTAGTCGGTGGGGTTGGCCTCGCCCGTGGATACCTGAACAAGCCCGAGCTCAACGCTGAGAAATTCATCCCGGATCCGTTCAGCGCCACGCCGGGGGCGCGGCTGTACAAGACCGGCGATCGGGTGCGCTATTTGCCGGATGGCAACATCGAATTTCTTGGGCGCATCGACAATCAGGTCAAGATCCGCGGCTATCGCGTCGAGCTGGGCGAAATCGAGGCGGTGCTTGCCGAGCACCCTGAGGTGCGCCAGGCGGCCGTGCATCTATGGACGTCAAAGCCGGACGACATACGCATAGTCGCGTGCTGCGTGCTCGCCAAGGCGGGAGTCCTGGCGCCGAACACGCTCCGCAAGCATCTGCGTTCCCGGCTGCCCGAATACATGATTCCGCAGTATTTCCTGCCGGTGGAAGAGATTCCATTGACGCCAAACGGCAAGATTGACCGGAGCAAGCTTCCGACACCGGCCATCGCGGAGAGCGGCGTCAGCCAACACGAGGCTCCAGCCGACCCAGTGGAGGTCGCGATCGCCGAGATATGGACAAAGTTGATTCATCCCGCTCGACCGATTGACCGCAACGACCGGTTCTTTGAGATGGGCGGGCACTCCTTGCTGGGCCTCCGGGCCCTGGGACAAATGGAGCAGGAGCTTGGCGTGAAGCTCGACTTCCGCGCACTTTTCCAGGAGAGCCTGGCGGACATCGCAACACGATGCCGGTCCCAGCGCATTGCCCAGAGCGCTGGTGACAGCGGAGTGGCAAGGACTGTGCCTCTGCACGCAGCAACTGGGCCAAGGGATCGCGCGATCTGAGCATCACGCGTGTTTGTAGCACTTACAGGACGAGCCTACCTCGTGCATGAAGCTTTTTTTTTCGGACCGGACAACCAGCGGATCTTCGCCAATTACCACCCGGCGGCCGGGGTCGGCGGCCAGGTGCTGACGGTCATCTGCCCGCCGCTGTTCTCCGATTACATGCGCACGCATCTGGCGCTGCGGGAGCTAGCCATGGCTCTTGCAGAGAGAGGCCAGCACGTCCTCCGATTCGATTATCGCGGCACCGGCGATTCATTTGGTGATCTCTGCGATGTTACGGTCTCCAACTGGCTCGAGGACATCGCGCTCGCGATGCGCGAAGCGCGCGAGATATCCGGAAGTAGCGTAGTGCAGCTGTTGGGAGTGCGGGCAGGCGCGCTGCTGGCCTGCGCGGCGGCCCGCGCTTCGAGTGATGTGCAGCGGTTGGTTCTGTGGGATCCGGTCCCCGACGGGGCTGGTTATCTAAAGGTGCTACGTCGCATTCAGGAAATGATGCTTCAGCAAAATTACTATTTGAGTCGGGCTGAGCGCCGTGAGGCAATGCACGAGTATGCGGGGTACATTTTCTCCAAACGCATTCTGGAAGAATTTCAATTGCTCGATGCGAGCGTCTATTCGAGTGTTCCGAAGAGCACACTGCACGTCGTCAGTACATCGTCGAAAATTGGATTTCCTGTGCCAGGGGTTCTCGAGGATGTGACACCATTTAGGTGCAACTGGGACACGGATAGGGCCGAGGTAATCATGCACCGGCCAGTCTTGGAGCGCCTTATCGCATGTCTGACCCGGTCCTGATGGAAGAACCCCTGCAGTTCGGGGACGGGGGGCGGTTGTTTGGGATTTTGACCCTGCCGAGCATGTCACACCGCAAGGCGCCGCGGCTGCCGGTTTTCGTGTTCTTGAGCGCTGGCTTGCTGCACCGGGTCGGTCCACACAGGTTGTACGCGCGCCTCGCCAGGGACCTTTCACGAATGGGCTTTAATTCGCTGAGAGTCGACCTCGCTGGCACGGGTGATAGTCCACGGCGCGGCGGTTTGACGTATCCGCAATCTGTAGCAGCAGATTTCGGCGCAATTTCGAGCGTACTGGAGTCGCGTCTGGGTCGTTTGCCGCTCGTATTGGCCGGGCTCTGCTCTGGCGCGCACAATGCGGTCAGGCTGACGCCCGAGGCGCCTCGGGTCGTCGGCATGGTCTTGCTCGATCCGATCTGCTTTCCGGATGCTGGTTTTCGGGCACGGGCGGTCGTTCTGAAGTATACGAACCCTGCGCGATATATCGTTTGGCTGAAGCGTCGCTTCAAGGCTTTGACAATCCCGCGGGGAGAAAAGCACGAAGAAGATGACTCTGTCGCTGTGCTGACGCCCGAGGACAATCTGACGCTGGATCAGCTGCGAGCGACGTGGGGTGTTCCGAATCTGGAGCAACTGCGAGCCGCGTTTCTGTCGATCCGCGAGCGAGAAGGACGGGTGATGTCCGTTTTCACGCAAGGTGCACTTGGGTACTACAACCAGATGGGACAACTGGGGCGAGTTTTGGGTGTGGATGGCTATCAGCAGTTTTGTACCGAGCTGTTCTGGCCGCAGGCGGAGCACACATTCACGCTGGACCTGCATCGACGTCGGCTGATTGAGGAAATCAAGACCTGGGCTGCCGGTTACATTCATTCATGATTGAGTGCGGTCGATAAGCAAGGACAAGGAAATGGTGTAGCTTGATTGTCTTCTCATTGGCGTAGTCGTCGGCACGCTTGCACATCTGGGGCGCCTCGGCGATCAGGCCAAAGTGCGTGGTTTCCGCATCGAGCTGGGCGCAGAAGTTGAAGCAATCGGCATGTGCATCGATAGCCTGGCCCACCAAGGGCAAGATGCGACGGTGCGCAGGCTCGGTCACACTGCGCGTTTGTGTTATGGAAAAGTGCGCGTAGTAGCGCGGGAACGAGGCAGTTGAAGGTATGTTAGCTTCATGACAACTCAGAATCGTCCTTCGCGGTTTGCCAGAAATGCGGCTGCGAATTGGATCACATTCCTATTCAGTGCGGTAGTCAGTTTCTTTCTGTCGCCGTTCATTGTTCAGCATCTCGGTGCGACTGGCTATGGAGTCTGGTCATTGCTCGTCGGACTGATTGGCTATCTCGGGCTGCTGGACCTTGGCATTCGGCAAGCCGTGAATCGTTATGTCGCGCATCATCACGCTGCAGCCGCCCACGATGAGTCCTCATCCATTGTCTCCGCAGCAGTAAGGTTGTTCGGCTTGCTGGGCGTGGTGGCAATCCTGCTATCGGGCATCGTGGCATACCTCACGCCCGTCGTCTTCAATATTCCAGAAGCACTTACGGATGACACCAGGATCATCGTTGTGCTCGGCGGCTTCACCGTTGCCATAACCTTGATCGGAGGAGTATTCGGAGGCGTAGTTACAGGCCTGCAGCGTTTCGATGTCCAGTGCTGCCTGGAAACCTTCCTGACTATAGTTCGCAGTGCCGCGATCGTGCTTGCTCTCCTGAAGGGGTACGGTCTCGTTGCGCTCGCATCCATTCACCTTGTGGCTTCGCTTCTAAATTGCATTGCATACCGAATCGCGGCCGGTAGGCTCTACTCGGAATTGCAGTTGCGGTTCCGTGGTGCCTTGCTTCCGCACATGCGCATACTCGTATCGTTTGGGGCGTCGTTGAGCGTTATCTTCGTGCTCAATGTGCTCATCATGTACAGCCATAACGTCGTCATTGCGGTATTCCTTCCCATCGAGGCATTGACGTTCTTTGCAATTGCCAAGAACTTGACGTCGCAAGTGAGTGGTGTAACGGGGGCGCTGGCTCATCTGATGACACCGCGTGTCAGTGCGCTCATGTCTACGGGTAGCAGCAAGGTGGGGGAAGAAGTCTTGGGTGTAGCCCGACTTGTGACCCTTGTAATTGCGCCTATATCCGCCACTTTCCTGTTGCGTGGCGAATCCTTTATCACTCTCTGGATGGGACCCGCGTACGGACCCACGTCAGCTGAGATTCTCCGGATACTTGCGATTGTGATCTGGCTGGACGCGTCACGATTCGTCATTCAACAGTCTCTTGTCGGGATGGGTAAGCAGCGGATGCTGATCCCGGGCTTCGGGATCGAGGCCGCAGTCAATTTGGCGTTGAGTATCGTGCTTGTTCAGCGACTTGGAATAGTGGGAGTGGCGCTGGGTGTATTGATTCCGGGCGTGGTGGTGAACTTGGGTTATGTTCCGCGCTGTCTTTCTAAAGCGGCCGGAGTCCCTGTCAGGCACTTCTATCGCAGCGCCTTACTCTTGCCGACGGTTGCATGCATGCCGTTCGCGATAGCGATCGCCGCGATCGAACGGTATTTTCCGGCTAAGAATCTAGCTGTCTTCTTCCTCCAGGTAATAGCGGTCTTGCCTCTGGTTCCCGCGACCGCATGGTTCTTGTGCCTGACCACCGCGGAGAAGCAGATGGTCAAATCAGCGGCAGGGAAGTTACTTGGGAAGTAATGAGACGTGACCCCACAAATTCGGGCCCGATTAGAGGGGGTTCCAGTGGCAGGAGCTGAGCTGCTGGCCGACGCTCCGGCCGCGACGCGTTCGCCCACGAAGGTCCTGTTTCTCGCCTGCGGGCTCGCGCCTGCGGGCCTTGAAAGCCGGCTGCTCGAATTCGCGCGACGTTTCCCGGCAACGACCGAAGTGCACGTCTGCGTGATCGGCGACGACCTTACACTGCTGGAACAGTTTCGAAAGACCCGTGCGAGTGTCGTAATCATCCCGATCCGCCGGCCGTACACCGAGTGGGGCCAAGTGCGGAAGGTCTTGGCGTACATCCGGCAACACGACATTACCGTCGTCAACTCGTTCGACCTCAAGACGCTGCTGGTGGCGCTCGCGGCGAAGCTGCGCTTCTGGCGGCGCACTCGACTAGTGCATCACCTGGTCAGCCTCCTGGATGGGCTGCGTGACTACCACAAGAGGTTCCTGTGGAGCGCGCTGCGATACACCGACCTTGTAATCTGCAACGGCTACGCGGTGAAGGAGTACTTGATCGGGTCGCGAACGCTTCGACCGCCGGTCGTCGTCGTGCCCAACGGCGTCGACTGTGAGTACTTCCGGCCGTCGCCCGAGGCCCGACTCGCCGAGCGGGCGCGGCAAGGCTTCACGCTCGATCACTTTGTGCTCGGGACGGTGGCAAACGTCCGCAGCGTCAAGAACTACCCGCTGCTCTTGCACACCATGCGACGGCTCGCCGGGATCTACCCTCACATCAGGCTGGTCTGCGTCGGCGGCGGGCCACAGCTTGCCGAGATGCAAGGATTGGCGCAGCAGCTCGGGTTGCGCGATAGGGTGGTATTCACGGGCCAGGTGACCGACGTCCGCCCATGGGTGGCCACCTTCGACGCGTTCGCGCTGTGCTCGTTCCAGGAGGGATGCCCGAACGCGCTCATGCAAGCGATGGCGATGGGGGTGGCATCGATGAGCTCCAACGTTGGCGAAGTGCCGCATCTTACCGATGGGGGCAAGTGCGGACTGCTCTTCGAGCCCACGAACGGGGAAACATTCTTCGCGGCAATTTCGCGGCTCGTAGACGACGAGGCCTATCGCGCTCAATTGGCTGCAGCGGGAAGAGAACGAATGGAGAAGCACTACTCGAACGCGAAAATGATCGACAGCTACGTAACGCTCTTCGACACTGCCAGCGCGGAGCTTCAGCGACGTTAGGCGCGCTTGGCGTCTTCGCTCTTCAATCTACATCACAGGCAGTTCAGGTAGCGTTGGCGGGCGACCGAGCGCCCCCTGCTTGAGTGCCGCCAGCCAGCAATCCAGCACAATAAGGCGCCATAACGAGACACTGTGGTCCCTGCGGCCGATTGCGTGCTCAAAGACGAGCCGCCGAACTGCACCAGTGTCCACGTATTTTCGGAGTTCTGGCGACGGGTTTCGGAGAACCTCGATACGATGCTTGAGCGGACCCCGAAACCAGCGACCCAGTGGAACCTCGAACCCTCGTTTGGGTCTCGACAGCACGGAATCCGGAACAATCCCCTTGATGGCGCGCCGGAACAGCCGCTTGCTCTCACCGGCTGTAACCCGGAACCTTCCTGGGATCTGCAAAGCGAAATCCACCAGATCGAAATCCAACAGCGGTACTCTCGCCTCCAGTGAGACGGCCATGCTTGTCCGGTCGACCTTCGTCAGGATGTCGCCCGGAAGGTATGACTCGAGGTCGACCTGCATCATGGCTGCGGCAAAATCATCGCCCAGATCAGGGGAAATACGGTCGCGCAGTTGATCGGCGACATACGTGGCTCCGCCGGGCCGATCTGCCCGCGCATACCCCCCCTCATCCAGGCGTACCGGCTGAACGACCGTTGCCGTGTATCGACCCAACCGGGAACGGCCGAAATCGATCAGCCGATTTCGCCCGGGAAAGATGTGCGGCAACATCAGGCCCAAGGCTGACACCAGACGCCGGAGGCCGTGCCCACCGTTTGCCTTGTGCCCGAGGATCTCACGGTACCGCGTATAGCCACCGAAGAGCTCGTCACCGCCGTCGCCCGAGAGCGCGACAGTCACGGCTTGGCGTGCGAGTTGCGCCACAAGAAAGGTGGCAATGGCAGACGAATCGGCGAAGGGCTCGTCGAACATCGTCGCAATTGCCTCGAACACATCCTCGACCTTGGGCCGCAAGACCAGCGAAGTATGGTCGGTGCCTAGCTCCGCCGCTACCGCGCGCGCTGCCGCCGATTCATCATATTCTTCTTCGGCGAAACCAATTGAAAAAGTCCGCACCCGCCGCGACGCATGACGGCTCATCAACGCAACGACCGTTGACGAGTCCAAGCCGCCTGACAGGAACGCACCGAGCGGGACCTCCGCTTCGAGATGGGAAGAAACAGCCGCATCGAGCTTCGTGCGGAGCGTCGCCACCAGCTCCGTTTCGTCCATCGTCGGGACTTCAGGACGTGGGGGCACCCAGTATCTGCGAACCTCCATACCCTTTCGAGCGCTCCAAAGAAGGAGATGGCCTGGAGGTAGTTTTCGCACCCCTTCAAAGATGCTGCAAGGATCAGGAACGTAGCCAAAGGCCAGATATTGCATAACCGCACTTGGCGCTACATGCAACTGGCTACCATGAAGAGCCCAAAGCGAGCGCAGCTCGGAACAAAATACCAGGCCCTCAGCCGACGCCATGTAGCTCAGCGGCTTCATGCCGGTTCGATCCCGGGCCATCAGGAGGCTCTGATTTCTCGAGTCCCAGATCGCAAAAGCGAACATGCCGTGCAGCCGGGAAACCATCCCGGGTCCGAGTTCTTCATAGAGATGCACGAGCACTTCCGTGTCGCTGTGCGTACGGAAGCGGTGACCGGAGGCCTCAAGTTCCCGGCGCAGAGAATGGTGATTGTAGATCTCCCCATTGAACACCACGGTGACTGAGCCATCTTCGTTACTAATAGGTTGCTGGCCTCCAATGACATCAATGATGCTGAGTCGGCGCATGCCCAACGCCACACCAGCCGCCACGTAGTAGCCGTCAGAATCAGGGCCGCGATGTGTTATGGCATCGCACATCGCATGCACACGCGAAACCGCCTCGTCGTGAGGCACCTGCATCCCGACAAAGCCCGCTATACCGCACATACCCTATGCTCTCTCTCCCCGCGCGGCACCCTTGACTTGCGGCGACGCAGAAGCCAGAAGTGTCGCCGAACACCACAGCGCCGAGAGCATCAGATATAGCAAGATTAGTTGTGAGTAAGAGCCGAAAGTGGCGGCCAACAGGAATGCAAAAAAACCCCGTTCAATCCAGCTTTGTTGCGTCGCCAACGCGCTCGGGGCGGCATGCCGCCGGATACGGTAGGCATATCGGAGCACAGATCCAATGCACGCCAACCAGAGTATGAAGCCGGGCACCCCCGTCTCCGCTGCCACACTCAAATAAGTGTTGTGCGCGACATACATGCCGACGTGCGGAGCATACGTAGCGTTTGCCACTGCATACGTACCCAGACCGACTCCAAAGACTGGATGATCGAGCAGCATGTACCATCCCGCCTTCAGCACCTCAAAGCGTTGTGCGGCCGACCCTTCCGGGTCCGCTCGTGCAATAGTTGACGAGCTGGTCAGGTTGGCCATGCCGGATAGGCGCTCCCAGGCGCTCGAGGGAATTGCGAGCCCAATGACAAGCGCGATGATGCCGCCATACACGATCAGGCGGCCTGGCCTCTTTGCTCCAATCAAAACGAGAGCCGGGCCCATGCCTACTACGAGCCCGATAAAGGCTCCGCGCGATTGGGTCAACAGAATTACGACCAGCAAGGCAAATGCGCTGAAACCGGCGCCGAGTCGCGCCAAAGTCCACGTAGACCCGGAGAATGTAACGGCCATAGCAATCCCAAGCGCGAGAAGGCTTAGGGTCGCAAAATCATTCGAGTTTGCGTACATCTGATAGCTTACTAAGCGATTAGCGAGAACATTACCTCCCATCACATAGCCCACCAGTGCAAAACGGACCGGGAACAATACGAAACAACCCAGAACTACCAAGAGGTAGAAGCGAAGCTGACCCTCGGTTTGGAAGGCATTGACGGCAACGACCAGAATCACGAGCAGCTTGAGATAGTCCAGCACGTTGACGAGGGCATAATCTCGATATGGGGATTGAAGCGCCCCTACGAACGCCCAAAGCAGAAATGCGCCGAACAGCCATACCGGGAAGGGCAGGCGCACTTTCTCCTTCTGCAGAAGGATTCCAACTGCACCGATGGCAACCCCGACCGTCGCGGCGTTCAACTTGAATGTCAAGATCACGAAGGTATAGACACAAACACCAACCAGAGTCAGTGACCAATCGACTGGCGGCAGGCCTAGCCACGAGACCCTAGCCTCACGATTTGGCATTGACTGTGATGAGGATGGCTGGATGGTCCGCAGGCGCGCCGACAGGTTCTTGTATCGGTTGAAGTTCATGCCTTGACTATCTCATATCCTCATTCGGAGACCGCTGCCTTGACTCCCAGAGATGCGCGTTTCGATTCCTTAGAAATTCCACTGCGCCGAGCACCGCGAACCAATTGAGCATCAGGAACGCCCTCGCCAGCTTGACGAGCTTCCACCTGCGCGTGAAAGACCACAGGACCCCCATTGCAGGCAGCGCGTACGCTAGCAGCTGCGCCACAAGCAAACACTGATACGGCAATCCGCGAGGAACGAGTACCACATTGGTGATCAAAAGCAACGCCATGCAGAATGGGGCAATCAGTCTCAATACCTTGTGTGACACCAACTGAATCCATATCGGATTGCGCAATGGCACGAAAAACGCCGGATGTGCAGCCATCAGTTGGTAGTTGCCTGCAATTGTCCTGACCTTGCGCAGCATTTCCTGCCGGTGATCTCGCGACGGCAAATCGAATGCTTTCGCGCGCTTTTCGAACACAACGCGCTGACCTTGCATGACTACATTCATCGGAATGACTACGTCATCCAAGACAGTATCCGCCGGTATCTCACGGAAACTTTCCCGCCGCAGAGCGTAGAGGGCGCCGGTTACACCGACTACCGAATGCAATAGTCCCTCCTGGTGGCGGATGAACTTCTCGTAGCGCCAGTACGCATCAACCCCCTCCCCAACTTCAGAGATGCCGTCGGTCTCGAACACGAGTTCCCCGCTTGCCGCACCGACCGCCGGATCGGCGAAGTTCTCCGTCAGATACCGAATGGCGTTCACGTCCAACCGTTGGCGCGCATCTGTCAGCACCACGACTTCTTCATCGCAGCTGGCAACGGCATCGTTCAGACATGATGCCTTGCCACGACGCACGGTGAATGCGAGCAACGTCACTCCGTGGGGTGCATATGCAGTCACCACCTCGTTGGTTCCGTCGTCGGATCCGTCGGAGGCCACCAGGATTCGCAGCTTTTCCTTCGGGTAGTCCAGGGCGAGACAGGAATCAAGTTTGCGGGCGATACTCTTCGCCTCGTTGTAGGCAACGATGATCAGCGCGACACGGGGCTGATTTGCGCCGCGGTGGACGATACGTGGAGCTAGCCGGGCGAGTATCCAGATCAGAAGCGGATAGCCAGCGTAGGTATATGCCAGCAATACCAGAGTAGCTACGAGAATGATTTCAACAAAATCCACTTCGCCCCATCCATTTACACCACGCGCTTCGCGTTCATACCTCGGTGCGTACTCAGGCAACTACGGCGCACAACTTGAGTCGAGAACATAGATGTCGGCGTACTCCACCGTGCCTGCGTCAAAGCCGAAATTGGAGGCGAACGCCACGCGCCGGCCGTCCCAGCTCGCGCTCAGGCGAGGCTGGTGATAGTAGCCCCCAAACGGACATGTCGGGCAATCGGTGCTGCGCGAGCGGTGGTGTGCGAGGCGCCTGACCGCGAATGGAGGCACCACCTGCACCGCGACAATCTCCTGCTTGTACGGCCGCCAGTCCTGATCGGTAAAGCTGTCGTCTCTGGCTTCGAACGACACGAAGCACCAGTCCCGATTCGGCCCCGACGACACGCAGGAGAAATGCCCGCTATCGTCAAAGTCCGTGTCAATGAGCATTACGTTGTCGGCCTGCTGCTGGGCGACATCTGATATGTCGCCCAACCCGGTATGCTGGATTGTGACGTCCACCCGGTACACTGCCGCCTGGTTGTTGCACTCGAACGTCACCAGGTACGTACGTCCGTCGCTAGCCGAGATCAGGTCGCCGTGATCGCCGCACAGGTTCCAGAACATAATCCCGGTCGTCGACAGCGTCCGCGACTCGTGGTTGATCAGGTAGGAGGTGAAGTCCCCCGTGGCCGTGATCACGTAGTTGCCATCCGGGGAGATGCCAGCCCATCCCCCACTGAGTAGCGCATCAAATGGAATCGAATTGGCGTAGAGTTTGTCGGTCGTCCGGTCCCAGATGTGGAGCGCTCCGTTGTACGCCACGAGAAAGTAGCGCCCGCTGCGGTCGATCCAGTCGACGGATCCGCCGAGGCTGTTGTCTGCGGCGGCGGGAAACTTTTTGAGGAGGGCCGTCGCTCCAGTCGTAACTCGAAACTGCCACAGTTCATCGTTTTGGTAGAAGTACCAGACGTCGGGATCAACAGGGTCGAATGACGTCTCGCTTGACCCAGTCCCGCCGGGTACACCAGTCTGGACGACCGCGGCGGTAGCCGCATTGATGGCGATGTGGTCAGTACTCGTGCGGTGGACGAGTAGGCTCGCGTCCGCGTTCCACCAGCCGTTCGTCGCGTAGATGTCTGAGAAGCTTTGCCCGGAAAACTCGTCGGTGATACGCCGGACCGTGGTGCCGAAGACCGGGTCGATATACGAGTCCCCGACCGCCGGAAAGCCAGCTTGGCCGGGAAGCCAGCTGCCGGGCGGCGAGTAGGGAAAGGGGCCGTTCGTCGGGGGCGCGTGAACCCCTGTGTCACTAACGCCGGAAGCCAAACACGCGCCGCCGCCCGCGCCACCGCCTGCGCTCCCGTCCGCGTCCCCACCTCCGCCGCAGGACGCGAGCAAGACCGTCGTGACAAAGGTGAGCGTCACCGCAACTTCCGCGCGCGTCATGGGGACGACAGACTCTTGCAGAGCCTCATCTTTGAGATCATAGCCCCCAAAGCGGAACTCCACGTCACTTCACAATCTCACACCTTTCACATCGACTCTCGGCGAATGGGTCTTGGGACCGCAGTGGTGCAGATCGACACAAATTCAAAAAGACACCTGTTGCCGCAAGACGAAGTAAGCGGCTCTTTCCGATGATTCATGAAGCGTCTTCGCCTGGTGACGCACGAACTTGCTTTGCATTGAAATAAGGCGCAAAGGACGACCGTGCGCATCCACTACACCGTACAGGAACCTGGCATCACTCTGCCAACCATCGATTTCCATGGTCGAGGTGCCGTCGCCAAACGAGAACATCGAACGAATAGCGCCAACGGTGAGGCAGTACGCAGGAAAACCAAGCGAATTGCCAAGTGCAGTCAACGTGGGGGCAGGATAGTTGAGCGCTCCAGCCCAGAGGACTGTCGCGATGGTTTCACTGCCTCGCGATCTCTTCGCAAATCTTACGAGTGGTGCAGCCACCTTCTCACCGTAGGCAGGCGAATACCAGCCAGACTCGACAGTGCGGAGCCATCCGTCTGATGCGGTCAAGAGTTCAAGCCTGCTCCCATCTAGCTCGACGACGCATCTGTCTCCGGCTTGTTGCAGCACGTTTGAGCCGGGAGCCAGGTGCCAGTGGAGGGTGTAATCATGCGGACCGCCGCTCACTAGCTCATCCAACACGAACCAAAAACCCTCACGCGGCGCGAAAAGTGTGCGCCGATGTTTGACAGCTGCCCCGAGCCTGGCATAGCCATCATGCGAAGCGGCGATGAAATCAAATTCTGATGCAAATGCCGTTGCCTCGACTTGTACCTCAGGCCACCGGAACCAGGAAAACGGGGAGCGGGGCTCGGCTTGGGAAAGGCCATCTACCGTGACCGTATTGTGGGCCCGCGTTGTGCGAAAGTATTCGCGCTCCGGGCCTGGTCCGACATAGACACAGGCACCGGGATCGACCAGCAGGGGCTTCCGATCCAGATTCAAGGTCAGGCTCAGGGCGTCGGCGTGGCCATGCCCGCCGCTTCCGCCTCCCAGCTGACCCGCATCGAGCACGACTTGGCTGTGTGCGCCTTCTCCGGCATGAGATATGTAGAGGCCTGCGTGGGAATCTGCGGCCGAGGTAGCGCTGTTCCGTTCCGGGCAGCCGGAAAATGCCTGAAGCCCGTCCTCTCCCAGCAGCCACAGCATCTCTTCGGTGGTCTGTACTCCAGGCTGCTTGCAGGCATTGAGCTGGTACAGCGCGGCGCCGACCGCGAGCGGATCCAGCAGATGCTCGGCTCGGTTACGAGTGCCATCAAAGACCCTGCCGCCGTCATCATCCCCGAAGCGCGGTGGCGGGCCAGCCTGACACAGCCTTGACAGGTGGTCCAGCATTCGTTTCAGGACACCGTCGTAGCCGCTTGCGAACGGCATTCCGTTGCGCTGCGCGAGAATCCGGGCATGCAGAAAGAAGTCGAGCGCGTAGACGTGGTAGTAAGTCGATCGTTCAAAGTAGGCCCCGTCTTCCAGGACCTTAGTAACCGCATGCTCCAGCAGGATTTTCCGACCCAGGTCGCGCCAATGTGAAGCAGCGGGAGACGAAGGAAGTAGCGTTCCGATGAAGAACAGCGCCACCGCCTCGCCCTGCAAGTGTGTGTTCGGCGAGAAATACGTCGAAAGGTAGCGCCGCACGTACCACGCATTGAAGGCCAGCGCATGTGTGATGTCCCGGCGCAATTGACGGGCAGTTTCGCAATCCGCCAGAAGTTGCCGTACCCAGATCCAAGAGAGGCTGCGAAAGGAAACTTCAAGGCTGCTGGCCCAGTTAGTGCCCAGGGGATACGGGTTCTTCCTGTGCCAATCGTAGTAGAGACTTTCCAGCTTCCTTAGAAAGCGTTCCTCGCGAGTTAGGAGCCAGGCCTTGGCGAGAGTTACGAGAAACTGGTGGCGGCTCAGTTCCCATGTGACCTTGCTGTCGCCAACCTCATCGAAATCGAGGTAGTTGATCTTCGGCCAGGGGCGGAGGGGAGCGCGCTTGCCGCTGACGACATCAAGGTGCCAGTCCATTTCCTTGCCGTACTGGAGAGCTCCGTAGCCGAGCAGAGGAAACTGGTGGTTAAGTATCTGCTCGGCCTTTTCGAGTACGTTCTCTTCGAAGTCCGGAACGCTTGTGCGGATGAGTTCAATGCGTTGAGGAATCTCATCCCCACTGAAGAAGAAACGCCCGGTCTGCATTGATTCATTCCCGGGAAGCGGACTGAACCGTGGCTGAAAGAGGTGAAGGCCGTCAGCCGTCTTGGCGAGTTCCTGTCTGAGCCTCACGCCGATCTCACTCCAACTCAGAGATGGCAATCGTTTGAGCTTTTTCGCTAGGGTCAATGGCTTCCCATGCTCTTGATTGCGTGCCCCCCCGTCTGGGCGTGGACCAGCAGTTGGTTGGGAGTCGGCATTGCGAGCCAGTTCCCGAGTGACGATCCAGGATAACCCGCAGCTAACAATCGGGACCAATCGGTGCCAGCTCGCGGTACAGCTCGAACACTGCCTCCAGATTCTCGCGGCCGGAGAGTTCGCTCCGCGCGCTACGTTCCTCCTTGCGGGGGAGAGCCTCTGCAATCGCTGCGTCAAGAGCGTCCGCATTCCGTACCGGGATCAAACGAGGGCCCGGGGGGCGCATGCCGTTGTCCGTGGCGATTACAGGGGTCCCGAGGAAGAGCGCCTCACGCACAGAGACGGCGTCGCCATCGTATAGCGTCGTACGAAGGAGGACGTCCGCGTCCTGAATCGCGCGAAGCGCCTGTGGATGGGCGACGTCGCCAGTCAGCAGGATATGTTCGCCATATGACTTGGACGCAATGCGCTCGCGAAGCTTCCCTTCCAGCGAGCCGGAGCCGATTATCACCAACCCGGTGCTAGGGTAGCGCCGGCGAACGCGCTCGAGTACATCGATCTGCAGACTGAGGTCGTACTCGGGTTCGAGGAGCCCAACGCTGAGGAGTACTTGAGCGTGGCTTCTGTAGAAGCTGCCGAGCGGCTCCGTGAGCGACGGCGCAACCTCGTCGCGATCGATAGCGTGCGGATGGATCAGGCGAATGCGCTCGGGCTTCACGCCATAGCGCCGGAACACATCCACCAGCTGATCGTTCACAACGATGATGCGGTCGAAGCGACGGAAAGCGAAGCCGCGGAAGGATCGAGCGTCAGCGTTGCGCCCCTCTTCGGACGACGGATACCCGCCAGAGTGGAACGTCAGAACGGTCCGCCGACCGGGAAGCAGCCCGCAGAAAAGCCCAAGCGCGGCGACGCGCCGGGACACGCTACCGCCAATATGCAGGTGGAGGATGCGCGCCGGCAGCCGCAGCAGCAGGCTGGCGACCTCTAGCGCGGTGCGCGGGAAGAACACACCGTTCCCCGGGTCCTTCCGGTGACGCGTGAGGTTCACGACACCGGATTCGATTCCCTTTCGACGGAGATGTTCGCGGATGGCGACCAGATTGGCTTGGACCCCGCCGTACGGCGGCGGGTAGGGTCCGAGCTGGATGACCTGCATTTCTAGGGCGCCAAAACGGCGTCCACGTCGATCTCGCAGGGCCGGCGCGTTCGCGCGGCGTCGAGCATGCGCAGGCAGCCGACCGTCGCCCGCACACCATCGCGCAGGGTGACCACCGGCTCCCGCTGATTCCGGATCGCGTCAACGAAGTCACGCATCTGCAGGTCATATCCTTTGTCTGCCCAGAACTTGGACTGCGAGCGCACTGATCCACCGTAAACGCTTAGCTGTTTGAAGTTCTGCGTCATCGCGCCGATACCCTGTGCAAACACCTCCACGCGCTCGCCGCCCGATGTCTTGCTCCCCACTGTGCAGTACGTCAGGTTGCCGACTGAGCCGTCGGCGAAGAGAAAGCTCGCCGCGATGTTGTTCGAGCCAATCGGCGCTTCGACGCCCGTTGGAAGCGAGTACGCCGACACCGAGACGATCTCGGACTCGAGGAGCCAGTACATCAGGTCCACGAAGTGGCACGCCTCGCCCAGAATGGCTCCGCCGATAGCGGGATCTGCCATCCAATAGTTGCCAGAAATTCCGGGAGAATTCACGCGGCAGTTGAGCACCGCGGGTCCCGTCCGCGTGCTGATCGCCTTCTTCAACCCGACGTAATATGGTGCGAAGCGCCGATTGAAGCCCGTCGTCACCCATCGGCGTGTCGCCGCTTGCGCGCGCTGGATCTGGCGGCACTCTTCTTCGGTGAGTGCCATCGGCTTTTCGACGAAGACGTGCTTGCCAGCCTCAAGCGCCGCCACGGTCTGCGGCGCGTGGACGGCGTTGCGGCTCACGATGACGATCGCATCGATGTCCTTGTCGGCCAGAATCTCTTTGTAGTCCGTGGTCGCGTAATTCGCCCCAAAGCGCTTCGCGTAGCTCTTCCCGCGAGCGCCACTCGAAGAATGCACCGCCTTAAGGCTGACTCCCTGCGCGCTCTTGATATTCGGCAGGTGTGTCCACCGCGCCAGGTTTCCCGCGCCAACGAGAGCGAATTCCAGATTCTTGCCCTTCGGCTGCACCGGCAACACATCCACGCGCCGGCGCGGCGCTGCCCCGACCGCACTACGCGAGTCGGACGCAATCTCCGGATACTTGAGCAGCACCGCCATGCTGTGCGTGGCCGGGTCCATGATCGTTCGGTACGCCTGCGGTGCTTCTTCAAGTGCGTATCTATGCGTCACCAGCGGGTCCACCTTCACCTGTCCCGTGGACATCAGCCGGAGGAACTCGTCCATGTTGCGGTTTTCGGTCCAGCGAACGTAAGAAAACGGATAGTCGATCCCCTTCTTTTCGTAGGCCGGGTCGTAGCTCCCCGGACCGTAGGCGCGTGACATGAGGAGCTGGATTTCCTTCATGTACATATCGTTCCAGGGAAACTCCATGCTCACGGCGCCGACCACGACTATGCGGCCGCGATCACGTGTGATAGCGAGCGCCTGATGACATGGTGCGGCCGACTTTGCAGCGGCGGCGATGAAGGCACAGTCGACGCCCTTTCCATTCGTTAAGCCCTCGATCTTTGTCACCGTATCGGAGTCAGCCGCCAGCGCAAAATCCGCGCCGAGGTTGCGCGCCAGCTCGATTCGCTCCGGCCTGAGGTCGAGTGCGATCACCACCGCGCCTTGAAGCTTCGCCAGCTGAGAGACGAGCTGCCCGACCAAGCCCTGGCCGATCACTGCCACCCGATCGCCAATCCCAATCGACGAAATGCGCACCGCATTCATCGCGATGCTTCCGAGCGTCGCAAATGAGGCGCAGTCGAAATCCAGGCCGTCAGGAATGCGCGCGACCAGCTTCTCCCCCGTCAGGATCCGCTCACCGTGACCTGTCCCCTCGCCGCCGTACGCGACCCGATCGCCGATCTCGACGCCCTTGACCGTCGAGTGCTTTTCGACAACAACGCCAGCGCCGGAATAGCCGAGCACGGCATACTCGCTGAACTTCGCCATGACCTCCGAAATTGTCCGTCGCGGGCCCTGGATCTTCATTACGTCCAGGATCTTCTTGATGTGCGACGGGTTGTCGGCGACTTCCTTGAGCAGGCTCTCGCTATGAATGCTTGCCGTCTCGGTACCGCTGCTGATCAGCGAGTACTGCGGCTGAACCACCACGTGGTGCGCCGAGGCAATCGGCGCCGGTACGTCATCCACGATGATGTCCTTCAATCCTCTCCGAATTACCTGTCTCATTCGATTGCGACGATCAGATGTTTAGCTGCGATCAACGTTCGGTCGGCAGACACAATTCTGCGTCGCGAATTGCGTTTGCCGGTACTACGCCAACGACAGAAGGCGTCGGCGGCGTGGTATGCGTGCGCCCAGTCACTTTCATGAAAAGAAGAAACCCCAAATCACCATACAACACTGAAGTGTATTTCAGAATCTGGGCTGGAAAGACGGCAAACTGTTAGGAATTGCTGCACCGCCGTCGGTGACGATCGATACAACCCGGCGAAGGTCTCGCAATTGGGGCTAACCTTATCTTTCGGGGTATCGCCGCCGGAGATTGGATGCATGCAACCGCGTCCGACAGGAAGGACTTGCCGCTACGCTAGCTCGAACCAGTCGCTATTCTTGCCATCATCGAGGGGTCCGTAGCCGATTGGTAAAAGAATGTAATTCTTGTCGCTGCAGCGACGATGATTGAACCAACGTGAGCGAATTGAGCGGTTGGTGAAGTAGGCTTGCGTCCGCCATTGTCGTTTGGTGTGCAATCACATTGAGGTCTTATGCGAGCAGTCAGTGTTTTCGGGTTGGGTTACGTTGGGTCCGTTACAGCCGCCTGCTTTTCCAGCAAGGGCCATAGAGTCCTGGGGATTGATGTGGCGAAGGGAAAAGTCGAATCGATGGCGTCGGGTAGGACGCCAATTCTCGAGCCGGGGATCCAGGAGATCATCAACGACTCCCACGCCAAGGGCATGCTGAGCGCGACGCTGGACGTGGACACGGCCGTGCGCGAGACCGAGATATCGTTCATCTGCGTCGGCACGCCGAGCCAGCCCAATGGCAAACTTGATCTCAAGGGCATCAAGCACGTTTGCGAACAGATCGGCGCTAGCCTGAAGACAAAGAGCGCATTTCACGTTGTGGTGACTCGCAGCACTATCCTGCCGGGTACCACGTCGAATGTCATAACCCTGGCGTTGGAGGCCGCCAGCGGAAAGAAAGCCGGGAGGGATTTTGGTGTTGCCACAAATCCCGAGTTCCTGCGTGAGGGGTCAGCAATCAAGGATTTCCTCAATCCGCCGATGACCGTGCTCGGTGTGAGCGATCCGAAATCGGAGGCGCTGCTGCGCGAGCTTTACGAGTGGGTGCCCGCCGAGCTGTTCGCCGTTCCCGTATATGCGGCGGAGATGGTCAAGTACGCCTGCAACAGCTTCCATGCGCTGAAGGTCGCTTTTGCCAACGAGATCGGCACGCTGTGCAAGCATGCCGGCGTTGACACGGAAGGGGTTACGAGAATTTTTCTCTCCGACAAGCAGCTGAATATTTCAACGTACTACCTGAATCCAGGTTTCGCGTTCGGCGGATCCTGCCTGCCGAAGGACGTTCGGGCGCTGGCATATCTCGGCAAAGAACTGGATTGCAGGTTGCCGCTGATCGAATCCATTTTGCCCAGCAATCACGAGCACATTGAACGGGCGGCCCAGGCGATTCTGGCGCGCGGCAAGAAACGGATAGGCATGCTCGGTCTGAGCTTCAAGTCCGGAACAGACGACTTGCGCGAGAGCCCGCAGGTGCTGCTGATCAAGAAGCTGATCGGAGAGGGCTGCCAAGCGCGGATCTGGGACGAGAACGTCTACTTGGGCCGCCTGATCGGCTCCAATCGCCAGTTTATTGAAGACAATATCCCGCATATCGGTTCATTGCTCACCAACGACCTGGAGCAGGTAGTAAGGGAGAGTGAAATCATCGTAGTCGGCACGAAGATTGACCGGGCGCGGGTCGAGGCGTTGCTTCGACCGCATCACATCGTCATCGACCTTGTCAGCCTGCACAAGCAGAACCGCGTGCGCCACGATGGCGAGTATGCAGGGATATGCTGGTAAATGAAGATTATCTGGGTAAAGGCTGGCGGGCTGGTTCCGCTTGATTCCGGCGGGAAAATCCGGAGCTTCCATATCGCCAAAGCGTTGGCCAAGGTGCACGAGGTCACGCTTTTCACTTTTTACCCCGAGGACCGCGACGACCAGCACCATACGCTCGTGCCGGTGTTCCACAAGGTGGTGACTCATCCGCTGAAGGTCAGCAGCGGGCGTGGTTTCGGCGAGGCCATCAGCTACCTTACGAATTTCTTCGCGCCCCTGCCTTACTCCATCACGAAGTATTGCCGCCCGGAAGTAGCGCGCCACCTGCGCGAGGTCCTGGCGGCCGAAAAGTATGACGTCATTCTGTGCGACTTCTTGACTCCCGCCGCCGTCATACCGTTCGACGCGGGCATTCCCGTGGTCATTTTTACTCACAACGTCGAAGCGACGATCTGGAGACGCCAGTGGCATGTGGCAGCCAATCCAGCATGGAAGTTCCTGTTCAAGCGGGAGTACGAAAAGATGCGAGCCGCAGAACTAGACTACCTTGGCCGATCCAGCCATGTCCTCACGGTTTCCGATACAGACACTGCCGTGTTCGCCAAAGACGTCGACCCGGCCAGGATCACCACCATTCCGACGGGAGTGGACATCGATAATTTTCGACCGATGGGCGGCGGAGAGGCCAACAGCTTGGTCTTCACCGGCTCCATGGATTGGATGCCCAATGAGGACGGCGTTCTTTACTTTGTCAGGGAGGTCCTGCCGCTGATCCGGGCACGGCGCCCAAACACTGCGCTGTGGGTAGTCGGTCGCAGGGCCAGCGGGAAGACCAGGGCACTGGCCGAATCGGACCCAGGCATTCACGTCACCGGCCGGGTCGAGGACATACGCCCGCACATCGCGAGGGGCTCCGTGTACGTCGTCCCGCTGCGGGTGGGAAGCGGCACGCGACTCAAGATCTTCGAGGCGATGGCGATGGGCAAAGCTGTAGTCTCAACGACAATCGGAGCCGAGGGACTTCCAGTGACCAACGGCTCAGACATCATTTTGGCCGACGAACCACGCCTTTTCGCCGACGAGGTTTGCCGGCTTCTGGACTCACCGGCAGAACGAAGACGGATCGGTAATGCGGCGAGAAAGCTGGTGGAGGAGAACTTCAGTTGGGAAGCGGTGGCTAAGCATGTGGACAATGTGCTGCGATCACAATTGCACATTCAGATTTCGAATCAGCCTCCAGGCTAGGCCGGGCGCAACAATGCCGATGCTTGGCGGAGCAAATGGGGTATCCAATACGCAAGTGCATGAGTCCAAGCGGCGATGGGAGCCCGACTTGGTAACACCCTAAGGTATATGTGCGGCATTAGCGGTATCGCGCACTCGCCCCGACGCGGAGCTAACGTGAGCGAGGCACTCCTGCTACGCATGCGGGACGTACTTCGGCACCGCGGCCCGGACGACGCAGGCATCTTCATCGAGGGCCCCGTTGGCCTTGCCCATCGCCGCCTTAGTATTGTCGACTTGGCGACTGGACACCAGCCTATGGCCAACGAGGACGGCTCGCTTCAGATCGTCTTCAATGGAGAAATCTACAACCACGGCGATCATCGATCCCGCCTCGAAGCGCGGGGACATGTGTTTGCCACACGATCCGACACAGAGACGATTCTTCATTTGTACGAGGAGCATGGCGAACGTTGTGTCGAACATCTCAGGGGCATGTTTGCATTTGCAATTTGGAATCGCCGCACAAAGGAGCTTTTCGTTGCTCGCGATCGTCTCGGCGTAAAGCCGCTCTACTACGTTCACACCAACGATGGGTCTTTCTTCTTTTCCTCCGAGATCAAGGCGCTGCTGGCCGCCAACGCGCTGCGCGCGGAGCTGAATCTTGGGGCGCTTCCCGACTACCTTGCCAACCACGCCACCTGTGATGACAAGACGCTATTTGCTGGAGTTCAGCGGCTGCCGGCTGGGCATACGCTACGGTGGAAGGATGGAAAGCTTGAGATCAAGTGCTTCTGGGATGTAAGTCCCGGCGCCAGCGAGGAAGGTCGGTCGCGGTCCACTGCCGAATACATTGACGAGTGGCGGGAGTTATTTCAAACGTCAGTCAAACTTCGACTGATGTCGGACGTGCCCCTGGGGATGTTCCTGTCGGGCGGCATTGACTCATCGGCCATCGCTGCCGTCATGAGCCAGATGGCCGCAGAGCCGATAAAAACATTCTCCGTTGCCTTCAATGTTCCGGAAGCCAACGAGTTCGAGTTTGCGCGGGTCGTTTCGAAGGCCTTCCGCACCGACCATCATGAGGTCCTCGTCGAGCCGTCCAACTTCATGGCGGCACTCCCGCACCTGATCTGGCATGAGGACGAACCACTCGCTCATCCATCCAGCGTCGCCCTTTACTTCGTATCACAGCTCGCACAGCGACACGTGAAGGTGGTTCTGACGGGCGAGGGAAGCGACGAGCTCCTCGCGGGCTACTACCGCTATCGGACGACGCTGCTGAATCTTTCAGCAGGGCGGATTTACCATCGATTCTCCACGGATGGCATCAGGCGGTTCGTCCGTCGTGTTGCGGCCAGCCTGGCGCCGGAGTCGCTCGGGCGCAAGTTGCCGCGGACCTTTCTGTGGCTTTCGCCTGATATCGATGCACTTTACTTCGACAACTTCGCAGTATTCCCGCGTCACATGCAGCGAGACCTGTTCTCCAAAAAGCTCAAGAATCAGATTGAGCAAATTGACCCCTACGCCGACCTGCGCCACCACTTCGATGCGCACCCATCGGCGAGTCTCCTCCAGCGCCTGCTATACGCCGATTTGAAGACCTATCTCCACGAGCTCCTGATGAAGCAGGACCAGATGAGCATGGCGGCGTCCATTGAAAGCCGCGTGCCATTCCTGGATCACAAGCTGGTCGAGTTTTCGACCGCGCTTCCGGACCGCATGAAACTGCGCGGTTGGACCACCAAGTACGTGCTCCGCGAATCGATGAAGGGGCTGCTTCCGGAGCCCATCCTCAAGAGGAGCAAAATGGGATTTCCCACTCCCCTTGGACGCTGGCTGCGGCATGATTTCCGCCCTCTGTTAGACGAATTCGTCATTGGCAGGCGCGTCGTTGCGCGCGGCCTCTTCCAACCTGATTTTCTACAGCGACTCGTGCAGGAGCACGTGTCCGGGAGGGTCGATCACACGGAGCGGCTATGGACGCTCGTCAACTTCGAGATGTGGCAACGACACTTCCTCGATAGCGAACCACTGAAAGGCTCCCTCCCGCAGATCGAGGAATCGCCGCAAGCCAGATGACGGTGTCCATGGCGGCAGCGGGCGCGTCGAAGGCAACTAACTCAACTTGACCATGCGGAAGAACAAACTACGAATTGGGCTTCTCCTGGATGGATGGGAACTAGCCGCGTGGGCGCATCGCATGGTCGAAATTATCAAGCAGAGCGATTTTGCCGAGATCGCACTCATCGTCCAGAACGCCATGCCTAGCGGTGAGCTGGGGCAGACACCCGCGAGAGACGCAATGCGCGGGACCGGATCTGCCCAAATCGGAAGCGTGGTCGTGCGGACTATGTTGACGGCCTTGCAACGCTATCTGGTCGGCAAACCCGGCGTCTTGCCGGATGCATCCAGGAACATCAGCGGAATGGCGCTACTCGCCGGCGTCGACGTGATTGGGGTACGCCCTAGACGCGAGCAACATCTTGACTACATCGAGGGCGATGGCGTGGCGCGCATCCGTGCACGCAACCTAGATGTCCTGGTTAGCCTCGGCTCCCTAAATCCTCGAGGCGGCATATTGAGCAGCGCACGCTATGGTGTATGGACGTGCCGCTTTGGCAACAATACTGTCAACTGCGGCATCCCCGTGGGCTACTGGGAGGTCATGGAATCGTGCCCTGAAACTGTATCGGCGGTGCATATGCTTACGGAGCACGACAATAGCGGGTTCGTTTTCTGTCGATCGTATTCCTCAACGAATGATAGGTCCCTGACCGATAACGAAAGCAATGTCCTGTGGAAGACGCTGCATTTCATACCTCGTAAGCTCAAAGAGTTGTACGAGGTTGGTGAAGAGATATTTCTAGCGAGGGTGAAGGCAGAAAATGCCCACCCCCACTTCGATGACCGACGGCAGCACAGTGTTCCGACCAACGGTGAACTCTGCGCCCTCCTAGGGAGAAAGATCGTTCAGAAATTCCGGCGCAAATGGGACGATGTCTTCTTTCTTAAGCAATGGATTCTTCTCTACGATATTCGCGACGAGATTTCGACGTCGCTCTGCCGCTTCAAGCGCATTACGCCGCCCAAGGACCTTTTCTGGGCTGATCCATTCATCGTTTCACGTGACAACAAGTACTACATATTCATCGAAGAAGGCCTATGCCCAGACGGGAAGGGGCACATATCCGTAATAGTGATGAACAAGGATGGCACCTGGGAACCCGCCGTGCCCGTTGTTGAAGCTCCGTACCATTTGTCCTATCCGTTCGTTTTCGAATTTGAAAACGATTCCTACATGATTCCGGAAAGTTACGAAAACCACACGGTGGAGCTTTACAAGTGCACAGAATTCCCTCGCAAATGGGAATTCCAGAAGACTTTGATGGAAAGATGCAGAGCCGTCGATACCACGTTATTGCAGTGGGAAGGTAAGTGGTGGATGTTTTCCAATCGGACAGAGACAGAGGGGGCTCCACCTACGGATGAACTGTTCCTTCATTACAGCGACAGCCCGTTGTCCGACAACTGGATACCTCATCAACGCAATCCAGTTGTCTCGGATGTAAGATCGGCGCGCCCTGCTGGTCGCCTATTCGTGCGCGATGGCCGTCTCTATAGGCCATCGCAAAACTGCTCACCGCACTATGGCTATGGCTTCAATATCTGTGAAATTACCAAGCTGACCGAGACGGACTACGAAGAAAGAGTTGTCTCAAGAGTGGAACCCAATTGGGATCGGAAAATTGTCTCCACCCATACGCTCAATTATGAAGATGGCTTGACGGTCATTGACGCTGAATTGCGGGAAAGAAAGGGGTAGTGCGGCGCAGGGGTGTTGACGACGGCAGTTGCCCCGCAAAGAGCTAAAGCACATGGACATTCTCAAGAATCTGCTTGAAACCTGGTTTTCTCCGCTCGGAATCTTGGCGACTCTTTTCGTTTTGGGACTCTTCTTGAGCGCATTCCGTCGTCAATCCAGAATGGGGCATCGGCTGGTCTGGAGCGGGGCCGGGATGTATCTAATATTTGTGATCACCCCACTCGCAGAAGTAGTGTACGCGAATCTCGAGCATCCCTATCCTTCAATGCTGCACCCGGACGCTGCAGTCCGGACCGTGGTGGTTCTCGTGGGATATGGAGAAGATTTGCCGTTCCTATCCGTGACGAGCAAGCCTAGCGTGGAGGCAGTGTCCCGCATAGCAGAAGGCATCCGCCTCTACCGCGAGCTTCCAGCTGCCAGGCTGATCTTATCGGGCGGAACCGTCCGCCGTCAGGACCGCCCAACTGCGGATCTCACGGCGGACTTCGCGATGGCAATGGGTGTGCCAAAGCAGGACATCGTACTCGAAGGACTATCGACCACAACGTATGAAAACCTTCTTGAAGTGAAGAGGATTGTCGGGTCGGAGCCCTTCATACTCGTCACATCGTCCGACCACTTGCGACGCGCCACGGCGGTGGCGCACCGACTAGGAATGAACCCGCTCCCCGCGCCCGCCGCGATCTGGGCAGCGCGCTACTACCCGGCCGGAATGTCCTGGCTGGAATGGGGCTGGAAGCTCGTAGAGGATACGGGCTACTCGGATGCGAACCGTCTGAGCTATCTACAGCGTGCCTACCACGAATACGTTGGCTATATCTGGTACTGGATGCTCGGGCGCGTTTGAGCGCTCAGAGGCGGCCGGGGCTCCTTACTGTGCGCCGCTGCCTGCTCCCAAAAAACGCGGGCGGACTTGAAGCTGCGGCTCAGTTGACGCGTAGATTTTGCGGCGCGGCAAGCCTGACCGGCTGGCCCAGCGGAGACTCAATCGCATAGATGTCCGAATATCCTGCGGGCGAACTGGTGTTGAAGTTGCTCGTCCACATCACCACGGATCCATCCCAGGACGTGCTCACTCGGGGCATGTTGTAGTAGTTGGCCGTGATGCTGCGCGAGCGGTGATGGACCAGGCGCCGGACCTCCAGCGTCAGCACGTTGACGGCGAGAATCTCCTGCTTGTATGCGGTCCAGCCAGCGGTCGAAGAATCAAAACCATCAATAACCGACTCCGGTGATATGAACACCCAGTCCTGAAATGGCCCTTTGGACACCGCGGAGAAATGGCCGGCGTCATTCCAGGTAAGTGGCACCAACACCTGATTGGCAGCGGACTGCTGCGCAGGGGTACGCCCCGCTTGGTTGAGCGTAATGTCTACGCGATAGACGGCAGGGATGTTATTGCAGTTGAACGTGATCATGTAGCTCTTGCCATTCGACGCCGAGATGAGTGCGCCGTGGTCGCCACACAACGTCCAGAAGATCACCGCGGTGCCTGAGATGGTCTTTGTCGTGTGATCGATCGCGTAGGAATGCTGCTGGTTGCCTGAAGTGACAAGGTAATTGCCATCCGGCGTGATCGATGTCCACCCTCCCGAAGATGTGGGCGTCACCGCGCCAGCATAAATGATGTCAAGTTGGCTGTCCCAGACCTTGTTGGTCCCATCGTAACGCACCGTGAAGTAGCGGCCGTCCCTGCTTTGAATGTTGAGCGACCCGCCATTTACCTGCAGCGTGGCGGGAAAGGTCTTCATCGTCGTATTCGTCTGCGCTGCGAGATTGCGGCGAACCAGGTTGGCTCCACTGAAGTAGTAGTACTTGTCAGGGTCGAGCGCGTCCCAATGCATTTCATTCGCATTGAGTCCCGCTGGCTGCGAGGGGTAGGCAATTGCCCCGGTGTTCACATTGATGATACGCACCGCAGAGGTTCGGTGAAATGCAAGCGTGCCATTGGCATTCGCCTGATGCTTCGCGTAAATGTCCTCGTTATTTCGGTTAGCACCGATGTCGGTCAAGCGCTTCACAACCCCGCCAAAGACAGGATCGGTATAGGTGCCGCCGACCGCAGGAAAACCCGCCGCTCCTGGCTTGAATGTGTTGTAGGCATAGGTACCTGTCGTCGGTGGGGCATGGATTCCGCCATCTGTCAGGTATGCATACGTGGTACCGGCTAGCAACGCGGCTGAAAACAGGGACCAAGTAACACCCCGCCTGAATCGATTTTGCGTCATCTTTTTGGACACCATCGACATATCCAATCAGGGAACGTCCTTGAAGACCTCGTTCGAGTAAGTACTCTCAACATTCGACGCATCATAGGCCGTCGCCTTGAAAAAGTACCGCGTGTTCCCGAGCAGCCCCGTCACTGTATGTGTGGTGACATTGCCCACATCCAGCCCTTGCCCAGGGTCTTGATAGTTACTCTGGTTAGTGCTGCTGAAATAGACGCGGTAACCTCTTAGACGCGGGTCGGTTACGGCATCCCATTCGAGCGTGGCGGTGCCGGTAGTCGTCAATGTGGTAGCGCTTACGGGTGGCGCTGACTGGGTGGACTCATTCCCCGCCCCGTCAATGGCTAAGACGCTAAATGAGTACGGCGTGCCGGGTGTGAGACCGGTGACATGGTAAGAAACCAGATTGCCCAAGGTCACAATCGGAGCGCCGCCCTGATAGACCCGATAGCCGGTGACGGCGACGTTGTCCGTGGACGCCACCCAGCCCAAGTCGATCTGGGAGCCGGATACAGGGGTCGCAGTCAGGCCGGTCGGAACGGAGGGAGGTGTGGCGTCGACCGCCAACGTCGTGGCGATTTCTGCTGCCGATTGGGGTGAAAGGTTCCCCGACGTATCCGTGGCCAGCACCGTATAGGAGTAAGAGGTGCTCGGGGTGAGGCCGGTGTTCTGGTAGGTAGTGACAGCGGCTAGCGTGGCTATCAGAGTGCCGTCCCGCAAGACCTGGTAGCCCGCAACGGCGAGGTTGTCGGTGGACGCTGTCCAGCTGAGGTCGACCCGCGCCGACGAGACAGCGGTTGCAGTCAGTCCTGTGGGCACTGTAGGAGGTGTCGTGTCGGGCGCGAACGTCGTGACAATTGCTGGACCCGATTGGGGTGAAACATTGCCAGCCGCATCGAAGGCAACAACCCTATACGAATAAGACGTGTCGGGAGTGAGGCCGGTGTCCTGATAAGTGGTGACATCGCCTAGCGTCGCTACCACAGCGCCGTCGCGGTAGACCACGTAACCTGCTACGGCGACGTTGTCGATGGCCGCTGTCCAGGTGATGCTTATCCCGGAGGTGGTGACGGCGGTCGCCCTCAGGCCGCTGGGGTTCGTTGGGGCAAGCGTATCCCCCGGTTCACCAGTGTCTGTTGTTGCGGGATCTGAGCAGCCAAAAAAGCCGATGCTCGCGATCAGCATCGCAAGAACGACTCCCCAACGACCTCTCGACCCGACCGACTTGATGATCCCGCACATATCGCACAACCCCGCGGTTGCTGAGGCAACGTTGTCACGCTCGAGATCGAGTATCACAATTTCTTACCGCGCCGGACAGGAAAGACGTCCCGCTTCGCATGTGCCAAAAGTCGCAACAGGATCAGAAATCGTTGAGCACCGTGCCAACAATGGCGGCGCGGCAATGGGTGACGCTATCGGCGATGCTGCGAACCTTCCAACCCCGGCCGGCGTTCTTACGGACCACGATCAATGCAGCGCCCGTTCGCACGGTAACGGTCTGCGCGTCCGCGTATTCCGAGGCGGCCGACGAGTCGACGATGATGACCTCGAATCTCTCTCGCAACTCCGCGAGCAACTGCGAAAACAGCGGCCGCGCCAGCAGCTCCAGCGGATTGGGCGGCAGCCCGCCGGCGGTCAGCACGGACAGGCCGGGCAGACCGGCCACGTGCTGAACCACATCCGGCCTGCTGCGGCCGGAGAGCATGACAGACAGGCCGGCACGGTTCTCGAGCCCGAACAGGTCATGCTGGCGTGGATTGCGCAGATCAGCGTCGATCAGGAGCGTGCGCTTGCCAAGCTGCGAGAAAATCACGGCCAGATTGGCGGCGATGAAGCTGCGGCCTTCGCCGTGCTCGGCGCTGAGGACGACCAGCGCAGTGCGCAGCGGATCGCCGTCGAACCAGCGCAGAGAAAGCTGTGCGCGCAGGGCGCGCAGGGCTTCCACCTGCGGGTTGAAAGGGGTGTAGGCGGCGACTACTTCTTCGCTCACCTTGCTCTCGCCCCGTATGAGCAAGGGATGGTCGAACTGACGCGCGAGCGCCACAGCAATGTCGGCCGTAGTCAACAGCCCGAGCTTGATCGCGGCATCGCCAAAGCGCAGATGCTGCTCACGCTGCAGCTGCACTACCTTGGCGACCGTATCAGGTGTGAGGCGGCCGGCGCGGATCAGAATGGCTCCAAGCGACCGCTCACCGGATCCTCTTGCCGGCACCAGGCTTCCCACTTCCTCGGATATTGGATCGATCTGGCCCACCGCGCTCCCCTATCTCAACGCCAGCGCCGCCACGCGGCCCGATGCAGCCACACGGCGCGGCATCTTGACATGCGGGATTACGCCGAGCACGGGGAAATCAAGCATCTCGATCACGTCGTCGGCTGAGCGTATGCGCGGATCGAGCGTCTCAAGGCCGACCGCCGCCCCGGCCCCGAGCAGGGCACCAAGGGCCACCGCAACCAACATGATGCGAAGAAAATCGGGACCCGAAGGCGCAGTCGGTGGAAATGCCGCGGCAAACACGGACACATTGGTCTGGTTGGCCTGGCTTTCGAGGCTGATCTGGGCAAATCTCTTGGTGACCGCATCATAAGAGGTCTGGGCGGCGTCCACGTCGCGCTGGAGAATGGCAAGCTGGTCACGTGCGCTCTTCAGCAGAAGCACCTTCTTTTGCTGAGCCTCGATCGCCGCCTTGAGGTCCGCCTCGTTGCCTCTGCCAAAACTTCTCATTGCAGAAAAACCGCTCATGATGTTCTGTGTTTCAATGTCAATTCTTCGCTTTAGCGTAGCCAACTCCGTTTCCGCGCGCTGGACCTGCGGGTGATTTCTACCCAGGCTGCTGGCAAGCTCGTCCAGTTTGACTTCCTGCCGCACGATGTCGGTCTTGAGAGTGGCAATCAAAGGGTTCTGGGCAATTTCAGGAAGTGTGTCGCCTGCGCTGCCCGATCGTTGTTTGCTCACCGCTTCAGCGGTCTGGGCTTGAACGATGGTAAGCCGCGTTGAGAGATCCTGCAGCTTGATTGTCGCGGCGTCCAGTCTCTCATCTTTCGCGATGATGCCCTTCTCTTGCTGAAACGCGGCTAGCTTGGATTGCGCCTTTTCAAGGTTCTCGCGCAGCAACTGACTCTGCTCTCCAAACCAGCGGGAGTATTGCCGCGCCTGATCGACTTTCAGTTCGATATTGGTCTCGATCAAGGCTTGGCCAAACGCGTTTGCCGCGGCCGCGGCAAAGACGGGATCGTCGGCCTCGTACTCGATTGAAATAATCGTACCGCCCAGTGACGGCTTGACGGAGACTCTCTTTTGCATGAGTGCGGCGAGCCATTCGACCAGGCTGCCCTTTCCACCGGTCGCTTTCGTCCATGCCTCCCTGATGGCCGGGTCCTCGCCCAGCTTGAGCGCAGCGACGACTTTCTGCGCCACGCGGCCGCTCTTGATGATGTCAAACTGAGCGGCCAACAAATTGGGGGACATCATCGTCCCGCGATCGATAATTGCAGATACAGGGTCGGGCGATCTTATGTCCACCAGAACCGAGATTGACGCCGCATATCTCTTGGGCACCAGGAGACTTGCCGCAAATCCAACGCATACCGTCACCAGCAGTGTAATTAGCACGACCCAGAACCGTGCCCTGACAATCAGAAGAATCTGCAACGGAGTCATGGCGCCATCCTCAGAACAGGCTTTCGCGCACGTTGAGCACGTCGTCCGGCCGCACCCGATCGTTCAGGTTCGGGGAGACAGATTCAACGGTGCCGTCGGCAGCTCGGCGAAAGACGCTCAAACCACGTTCCGTGCCGCGCGGGGAAAGGCCGCCGCCCAGCGCCAGCGCCTGGCGTATCGTCATGTCGCGCTCGACACGGTAGGCACCGGCACGTTGCACTTCGCCATAGATATAGAACATCGGTGCCCGGTGGACGTAAATTACATCGCCGCCAGCCACCACGACGTCGTCCTGCAGCCTCTTGCCGAGGAAGATGTTCGCAATGTCGATTTCCTTCCGGAACGTCTTGTCATCGCGCGTGCCGGCAAGGATGACAACATCGGCCCCAGCAGGCGCAATGCCGCCGGCAATTGCCACCATCTCCGACAGACGGGTATTGGAGGTTTCCAGAGGGAAGCGGCCAGGACGGTTGACTAGCCCAAGCACTGAAACCTGGTTGCCGCGATTCTGCAGCAGCAGGATGTTGACCTGCGGCTGCTTGATGAACCCGCCCGACTGGAGCGCTCGCGCAATCCGCTGCTCCGCTTGCGCAATCGACAAACCGCCGACCCTCGCGGCCCCAATGAGCGGGAAGGTGATGTTGCCGTTTTCAGTAACCCGCGTCTCCAGCGTCAGGTCTGGGTTCTGGAACACCTGTATGCGAATGGTGTCCCCCGGACCAAGCTTGTATTCGGGCAACGTATCCTGTGCGCTGGCGCCGGCGGCCAACGCTACGCCTATGACGAGCAGCAGCACGGTCAGCCATCTCTGGAAAGGAGGCATCCCCACATTCTTTCCTTGCTTGATCAAGGGGTTATCGTATCACCCGCGTTGGGCCGATCATTCTAAGCCACGCTAAGTAGTTCACCAATAGGACAATTGTCAAGATTTGGAGGCCTCGGATACCTTGAGGGGCGGCTCGGATCAGAACAGCAGCGAGGCGCTCAGACGCGCGATCGTGGCGTCATATTCGACAAACGGGTCATTGGAGGAACGCTGCTGGCGCAGGACGTTGGCGCCGAGGGACAGATTGCGCAGGGCGCGCCAATTCACGCCCAGACCGGCAATGCTGGTCGTGTCCTTTCGTTCGGTGTTTCCAGTGCTCGGATATGCATCATAAATGCGCTGGAGCGTCATGTACACGCTCGTCGTCGCAGTCGCCTGCCAGGTCGGCGCGATCGAAAGCGTGTTGCTTACCGTGTAGTTGGACGAAGGGCTGCCTTGCCAGGGAGCAATATTGCGCGTGGCGGTCAGGCGCAGGCTCAACTTGCTTGTAGGGAGCCAAGTGTAGCCAAGCTCGCCGGCGGTGCCGTGAAAGTTGTTGCCGGGAGTCTGATCGTAGCGCCGGTCGAGGTAGGTCGCGCGGCCAGTGAATTCCGATTGCGAGCTCAACTTCCAGAATCCCCTGAGTTCGCTTTGGTCTTCCCGGTAGTTTGTGCTGCTGACGACAACGACATTGTTGATCAACCGGCTGCCTTGATCGCCGTCGATCCGGCGCCCGACAACGGCGATTTCACTGCTCGACTGGAACAAATACCTTACCCCGAACTCACCCCTGAACTCACGATAATCAGGTTGATTGCTGAGACTTGATTGTTCGCTTGTTCGATTTGACTGTGACGCCCCCAAGAGTACGTGCCAGCCGCCGAAGAGCCATCCATCCAGATTGAATACGTAGTTCCCGGTAGTCGCGACGTTTGATTGCCGGCCAACCATTTCCTGAAACTGGGTGGGGGACTGCGTCTGATCAGCGCTGAGCGTGCCGCTCAGACGCGGGGTCAATCGCCAGTACCACGCGGCCCGGTAGTCCAACCCGGTGAAATCCAGGTGGCTGAATTTGCGATAGCGGTAGGCGGTCGCGGTAGCGTCGAGAAAGTAGCGCTGTTGCGCATACGGCTTGTCGATGCGCAGCCCCGCAAAGCCGGTAGCAATGGTCTCGGACTGCGGATCGCTCGACAGATTCGGGACCCGGAACACATTGGAGTCGTGGGAAACGGATGCTCCAAGCGTTATCCGCCGCGCAGCTTCCAGGGGGGCACCGATCCCGCCGCTCGGGGCGTCCCTTGGGGGATCGTACTGAGCGGAGGCAGGATGCAAGAAAGTTCCAGCGATCCAAGCGCAGGTGACTACAGACAGGAAAAAAAACTTGGATCTCCGCGCACGGTGCGCACGGGCACCAGGCCGAGACTCGAGAATGAGCTCAAGCGTAAATATGTTAAAGAACGTATTCAAAGACCGCTGCATTCGATGCACAATGCCCTGCCCGATTCCGCTCGCTTGAGCGAGGAATTCCAATTATACGTACTGCAATGTTGAGCGGTAGCGCCGCCAGTATGACCGCGGCGACCATCTCTTGGCGCGGTTCGGCGAGGGTTCGGAGCGGGAGAACATGAGCGTAATTGCCGTCGTTGGCCTGGGATACGTGGGCTTGCCGCTCGCCGTGGAGTTCGGCAAGAAGCTAAAGACCATCGGCTTCGACCTGTCGCCTGCGAAGATCGAAAGCTACCGCCGGTTTGTCGATCCGACCGGCGAAGTGTCGAGCGAAGATCTGCGCGCGGCCGCGCAGCTTACCGTGACGGCCGACCCCGCAGCGCTTGCGCAGGCCGATTTCATCATCGTCGCGGTGCCTACGCCGGTGGATGCCGCCCACCAGCCCGATTTCGGCGCGCTCGCCGGCGCGAGCGAGTCGGTCGGCAGACACATGAAGCGCGGCGCGATCGTCGTGTACGAATCGACGGTCTATCCCGGCGCCACTGAGGAAGTCTGCGTCCCGATTCTCGAGAAATTCTCCGGCATGCGCTGGCGGCAGGACTTTCACGTCGGCTACTCTCCTGAGCGCATCAATCCCGGCGACAAGGAGCACACGCTCACGCGAATTCTCAAGGTGGTATCGGGGGATGATGCGGAAACTCTCGAGAGAGTCGCGGCGCTCTATCAGAGCATCATCACCGCCGGAATCTTCCGCGCCTCGAGCATCATGGTCGCCGAAGCCGCCAAGGTGATCGAGAACACCCAGCGCGACCTCAATATCGCGCTGATGAACGAGCTCGCCATCCTGTTCGACCTGATGGGCATTGACACGCTCGAAGTGCTGCAGGCCGCCGGCACCAAGTGGAATTTCCTGCCGTTCCGGCCCGGCCTCGTTGGCGGGCACTGCATTGGCGTCGACCCGTATTACCTCACCCACAAGGCCGACAAGATCGGCTATCACCCGCAGGTGATCCTCGCAGGGCGGCGCATCAACGACGGCATGGGCAAGTTCATCGCCGAGCAGACCGTCAAGCACATGATCCGCAATGGCTCACAGGTCAAGGGCTCGCGCGTCAACGTCCTGGGACTGACGTTCAAGGAAAACTGCCCTGACATCCGCAATACGCGCGTGATCGACGTAGTCCAGGAGTTGAAGTCCTACGGCGTCGACGTCCACGTTCACGATCCGGTGTCCGACGCCGGGGAAGCGCGCCAAGAGTACGGTCTCGAGCTCGAACCGTGGGACGCATTGCCTCGCGCGGATGCCGTCGTGGTGGCGGTCGCGCACCGGCAGTTCGTCGCGCGGCCGCTCGCCGACTATTTCGCGAAGGTGATCGAGAAAGGGTGTTTCATCGACGTCAAGAGCCAGTTCGACATGCCGGCGTTGCAGCGGGCGGGCCTCACGGTTTGGCGGTTGTAATGGGTTCCAGGTTCGAGGAAGTCCGGCGATTGCCCCCGGCAACGTCCGCGCCGCTAGTTGATCATGGGTCTCGCCGGCTTCGCGTCGCATCCGCGAAGGGTTCAAGGAAGCGAAGGTTGGCATCTAGGGAGCTTGTCGCTTCAGGCATGACGATCGGCTAGCGGCGCGGGCCACCCGTTTATGGTTTGACATGCTCACTTCGAAGCAGCCACGCATCCCGGACTCCCAGATAATCAGTTTTTGAGAGCAAGTTTTTCTTGATTTCATCGTATTGCACGCAGAACCTCCCGTGTCACATTAAAATTATATCGACAGAACCTCGCGTGTTGCATCACAAAAACAGTGCATGTCTTGGGCATACAACTGTACTGGGGGGGGCTGGATTCAGGGCGCGAGTGGACGTAGATTGTAAGAGTTGCGCCGAAGTAAAGCGCGAGTGCTCGGGGGAGCCTCGCCGGCAAGTCGCTTCATTCCAAACACTTTGGCAACTGAGTTGGCCCCCCATTTGATCAACCGGCGCACACGAGATTTGACATTGGCCAGTTAGAAAGACACGCCACAATCACGCATACGAGTTCCTGAGGAGCCTCTGAAGCTACACACCGTCTGGCGGCGGCACTCGCAATAGGCAGGAAAAAAAAGCAAACACCATGATCCATATCTTCAACCACTACATACACGGGAGATCAGTAGTTCTCGCGGCCGTAGAAGCGGCGGTCTTCCTCATCGCGGCCCTGGTCGGCATTGCCCTGCATTTTGCTGAATCCGGAGCGGCAATCTCGGGTGCCGGAGCAGGCATACCGCCCCAGGCGAGTGTGTTTGCCGTGGGCATGATCATCATCATGTCGATCATGGGGCTGTACCAACTGGACCAGTGGAACAACACCCGGTCCCTCGGGTTGCGCCTCGTTACCGCGTTCGTGATTGGATTCGCGGTCATTGGTTTGGTTTCGTATCTGGTGCCCTCGCTTTACCCGGGGCCGGTTACGCTCGGCGCGACGATCGTGATGCTGGCTTTGGCCGGGAGCTTCTTCGTGCGTGCCGCTTTTCTCAAGTGGAACAGCGTGAGCGCGTTCAAGCCGCGCGTGCTGGTGCTGGGTACGGGCTCCCGGGTCATGAGACTCGCAGAGTATGCGCAACGCAACCCGAATCACCGAGTGATCGGTTATGTCTCGCTCCAGCCCTCCAAGCACTACGTTCCCTTGCCCCAGGTCCTGCCCGTGGCGCCGGGGGATTCGCTGCTGTCCATCGTGAAGAAACACGCGATCGACCAGATCGTGGTTGCGGTCAGGGACCGGCGGGGCGGCGGGTTTCCGATGCAGCAGCTGCTTGAATGCAAGATGAAGGGGGTCAAAGTCGTCGAGTTGCCCACCTTCTTCGAACGCGAGTATCAGCAAGTACTGCTGGATTCGCTGAATCCGAGCTGGATGGTGCTCGGCGATGGTTTTCGCCAGGGCTTGATCGGGAACATAGCGAAGCGCCTGTTTGATCTGACCGTGAGCGGGGCACTGCTCCTGCTCTTGATGCCTGTCATGCTCGTAACGGCGCTAGGCATCTTTCTGGAAAGCGGCCTGCCAGTGCTTTTCCGGCAGGAGCGGGTCGGTCAGGGCGGGCGCTTGTTCACCCTCTACAAGTTTCGCAGCATGAGAAACGGTGCGGAGAGCAACGGGACTGCGCAGTGGGCGACGGCCAACGACGCCCGCACCACCCGGGTCGGGCGGTTCATCCGCATGTACCGCATCGACGAGCTGCCGCAGATCTTCAACGTGTTCAAAGGGGAAATGAGCTTCGTCGGACCTCGACCCGAGCGGCCGTTTTTTGTCGACCAACTGGTGAAGCAGGTTCCCTACTATGCATTGCGCCATAGCGCCATGCCGGGAATCACTGGTTGGGCGCAGGTTCGCTATGCCTACGGCGCGTCGGTCGATGATGCGATCGAGAAACTTCAATACGATCTTTACTACGTCAAGAACCACTCCTTGTTCCTCGATTTCCTGATCCTGATCTCCACCGTGGAGGTCGTGTTGTGGGGAAAGGGAGCCAGGTAATTGCCTGTGAACCGAGCGCAGACAGGTGACATCATGAAAGTCTTGCCTAAGGAAAAGTCCAAGGTGCTGGCAGAAGCAAACAGGTGGTCGCTGGCTTATGCGGAAGGCTATGTCGAAGGCGAAGCCTTTCGACGGCGCGGCACGCTGCCCTCGAAGTATGCCCAGATCGGAATCGACGAGTATTGCCTGGGCTTCCGCGCCGGTTACTACGAGCGTAAGAACCCGGGTTCATTGCGCCCGGCGAATCCTGCTGCGCCGGCTGGCAGGGTGTTCAAAATCCCCCCGAAAAGCGCTCACGATACTTTGTAGCGGGAGTCTTGCCGACGCGGTGCTGGCCGCGACTACTCCGCATGGTAGCGTACGCGGCAACGCGAACAGACTGCCATGAGAGTCCTGGTCACCGGCGGCGCCGGCTATATCGGATCCCACACCTGCGTCGAGCTGATGCAAGCGGGGCACGAAGTAGTCATATTCGACAACCTCTGCAACAGCCATCGCGCGGTGCTTGGACGCATTGCCCGCATCGTCGGCAGGACGCCGGAGTTTGTAGAAGGGGACGTTCGCGATTCAGGGGCATTGCGTGAGGCATTCGCCCGTCACCGCTTCGACGCGGTGATCCACTTCGCCGGTCTCAAAGCGGTGGGCGAGTCGGTCGAGAAGCCGATCGAGTACTACGACAACAACGTGCAGGGCGCGTTGACGCTGTGCCGAGCGATGACGCAGGCGGGAGTCGGGATGCTGGTGTTCTCCTCCTCGGCGACGGTCTACGGCAGCGCCGCTGCGGCGCCGATACGAGAGGATGCGCCGCTCGGACCCATTAACCCCTACGGCCACTCGAAACTGATGGTCGAGCGGATCCTTCAGGACCTCGCGGCGTCCGGTCCCGCCGCCTGGCGCATCGCGCTGCTGCGCTACTTCAACCCCGCTGGCGCGCACCCGAGCGGGCTGATCGGCGAGGACCCGCAGGGCGTTCCCAACAACCTCATGCCCAACATCGCCCAGGTCGCCGTGGGCGTGCGCGAGCGGGTTCGCGTGTTCGGCAGCGACTACCCGACGCGCGACGGCACCGGCGTGCGCGACTATATCCATGTCGTGGATCTCGCGCGTGGCCACCTTGCGGCGCTGGAAACCATGCAGCGCGAGCAGCGCGGGCTCACGCTGAATCTCGGCACCGGGCACGGCGTCTCCGTGCTCGAGGCGGTGCACGCTTTCGAGCGCGCGAGCGGCCGGCCGATACCGTATGAACGCGAGGCGCGGCGCGCGGGCGACGTGGCCGAATGTTATGCGGACCCCTCGCTGGCGCGACGCATGCTGGGCTGGAAAGCGGCGCTGTCGCTCGACGACATGTGCCGCGACGCGTGGCGCTGGCAAAGCATGAACCCACGCGGCTACCGGGAGGAAGAGCCGAAATGAAAGTCCTAGTCACCGGCGCCGCGGGGTTCATCGGTTCGGCGTTGTCGCACGCCCTGCTCGATCGCGGCGACGAAGTCACGGGGATCGACAACCTGAACGACTACTACGACGTGCGGCTGAAGGAAGCGCGGCTGGACCGGCTGCGCGCGCGCGCCGGGTTCGTGTTTCAAAAACTCGACATCGTCGAGCGCGAGCCGATGGCCGGGCTGTTCGCGGCCGGCAAGTTCGATGCGGTCATGCATCTTGCGGCCCAAGCCGGAGTGCGCTATTCGATCGAGAACCCCTCGGCCTATATCGACGCCAACATCGTCGGCTTCCTGCACGTGCTCGAAGGCTGCCGCCACTCGCACGTTGGGCATCTGGTCTTCGCATCGAGCAGCTCAGTCTACGGCGCGAACACCCGCTTGCCGTTTTCCGAGCATGACAATGTCGATCACCCTGTCTCCCTGTATGCCGCGACCAAGAAAGCCAATGAACTGATGGCGCACAGCTACGCCAGCCTGTACGGGCTGCCGTGCACGGGCCTGCGATTCTTCACGGTGTACGGTCCCTGGGGACGCCCCGACATGGCGCTGTTCAAATTCACCGAGGGCATCCTCGCCGGCCGTCCGATTCCCGTGTTCAATC
>Ga0210377_10000216_pt1 | contig 55188 bp, 66 predicted proteins | sample PLM4_65_b1redo_FD_155480 | JGI IMG/M metagenome (GOLD analysis project Ga0210377, IMG submission 155480) | Groundwater sediment microbial communities from an aquifer in East River, Colorado, USA - PLM4_65_b1 redo | ecosystem: Environmental > Terrestrial > Soil > Riparian zone | place: USA: East...
TGAGACAATCCAATGCTCGTTTTGTTCGCAAGACGTTGTCGTTCTCTAAATCAGACACTATGCACGAAATCGTCACACGCTCCTTTATCATCAAACACAACCTGTCACTTACTTGTTAACCATCACCCTAATTTTTACCTTGTACAATCCGGGAACATGATAATTAATTATATTTGCCCCACAAAACGAAAACTCGAAACGCATCCCATAATATTCTGTTCTATTTTCACCTCCATCTTTTATAACTTTCACTGGGTCTATAAGATTTGCCACTTGAAGCAACGCCTCTTTTGACATTCCTGGCAATGTTTGCTTACATTCTTTGTCATCAAAATCTTTGCCCACCCATCTAAGTTTTCTTTGCGAATGAATGCCGATATTTCCAAAATCCACATTTTTATAAACAAGAGCTTCATTATTAATGAGAACAGTCTCAACAGATTCTAGTGTAGCAATGCACTCCGAGATTTCAAAAGGGCTATTGTTTTGTATAGAAAATCCAGCCGAATGTGAAAATCCAATAAACGGGTCTTGGATAACATGGGTAGAAATATCGTCTATTGTGGTTAGTTTGAGTATCGAATCATCCTCTTCTTTAAAGAATATTCGGGAGATCCAAATGAAAAAATTTCCAAGAGAAAAACAGACCAACTTTATTAATCCCGTAAATATTAAGATAGAAACAAGAGCTAAAAAACTTACCTGCAACAGAAGCCATAAAAGCGCAGCAAATTCAATTGAAAAGACTCCATTTGCGAATCCAACAATAGCAAGAAAAGTAGCACCCGTTGCAGTAGACGCAATACTTAAACCAAAAACCGCTCCCCAAGTTATACTAAGCATATTCTCCCCTGTTTTTCGCAAAAACTTCCCAATGCCCATTTGTCACGCTCCTGTGTCCCCCTCCCCCCATTTTACTCAAACATGTGACGTTAAGGGATACTCGCCAAATAATAAATTACGGTCCACCCATATCCACAGTCCAATAGCCGCCAAACGAACTGAACTTCGAAAATACATACCCCACGCCGATCTCGGTGACGCGCGAGTTGAGTACGGCGTTCCAATGTTCCTGATCGTTTTTCCATTGGTTCATCGCATCCTGCGGCAGACCGATGGCAATGATCTCAAGATAATAGGGATTGGGATAGCCAGCCTGTATAAGTCGTTTTCCGGTCCATGAGCCATCGGAGCCGCTGTGACGCAGGAAATCATTGCACGCCATATCGAGACTATGTCCCTGCGCGGCGCTCGTCAATTGTTGATTGACCGTGAGCGGTGCGCGTCCTACATCCAAACGAGCTTGGTTGATGAGTTCGATCAAGGTTTGGACATAGCCATCATTGTTGGTGTAGTTGCAATTGCCAACTTGTATGGCGATCGGTGTGCCTTGTAGGTTGGATGCGCCACCGGTTCCGACAATGATCTTAACCCAGAATAAGGTTTCTACTCCGATTGGGATCGTCTGCCCTTCGGTGTTGCGTAATTCAAAGTTTCCCAAATAGGTGCCATCGTTGGCTGGCGCGGTGAGTTCAATGGAAACATCCACAGGTTTGCCTGATTCAGTTTCTGGAACGGGTGCAGAGTCGGGTGAGGACATTCGGTCACCGGAGACGAAGGCAATGGTGTAGCCGGTCCATGTGCATTTGCCAGTGTTTTGCAATTTCCATGTTTTGGTGAATTTCTCGTTGGCAGGTACCGCTGTATTATCGGGATAATTTACATCTTCAACGAGAATGGCGGCGTCAGAGCAGTTGCTTTTTGCCGGGGTGGGACTGGGCGTAAGCGGATCAGGCGTTAGTGTGAGGGTGGGTGGAATCGCTGTCGGCACGGTCAAGCCCGGTTTGGTGGGGGGCAGGGTGGACGTCACGAAAAGAATCGGGGCTTTTGTCGGGGCGTTCTCTTGCGAGACAGTAACACAAGCTGTGAGGATGAATGCCAGGAGGAGGAAAGTCGAGAAGCTCTTTTTATTCATAGGATTAAAGTATAACGCAAATAAAAAAGCCGCGGTTCCAATGGATCTGGAAGTGCGGCGGAAATTTGGGTCAAAAACGATCTAATATAAACGATCACCCTGTCAGAAAATTGACAGGGTGATTGGAGCTTCACAAGAAGTTTATGCGGTTACAGCGGGACGAAACTTATAGCCGTATACGATCAAGCCGCGCTCATCCCCATCATTGCGCATTTTACGCGTCACCATTTCGACAGGCATTCCGATCTCGACGGCGTTGTTATCCACATCGGTGAGTTGGGCGGTGAGCATGGGACCTTCGTCCAGTTTGATGAGGGCAACCGTGTAAGGGGCGTTGGCATCGTAGCCGCTGGGGGCTTCGTAGACGGTGGTGTAGGAATAGACTTCGCCTTTGCCGCTAAATGCAAATTGTTCCTTGGCTTCGTCGCCGCAGTTGGGGCAGACATCGCGTGGGGGGAAGATCTTGTGATCGCAGTGAGGGCAGACTTCGCCGACCAGCCCGTAGCGTTGTTTTTTAAGTCTCCAATGTCGTGGGATTTCCATGGTTATAAAGTCCTTTCTATAATTGCTTTCTGTAAGCCTAATTCTATCTGGCGGGACTATCAAAGACTCTCAGGCTTGTCGCTTTGCGGAAATGTTATGGGGATGCGGCACCGACCGTCGGTAGGTTTTAGGTGTGGATTGAGGTCAAGGCTGAGGGGAGAAAATGGTTTTCGAAGCGGACCCGCCTCCGGCTAAGCCTGAAGCGGATTCACATCCCAATGCTATAATCACAGCTGATGAAAATCCTGCTACTCAACCAAGCTTTCGTCGCACCCGATGAGCCGGGGCATACGCGCCATTTTGAGATGGCGAAATTTTTGCGCGCGCGTGGACACGAGTTGGTTATCGTCGCCAGTGATCTGAATTATCAAACGGGGCAGCGGATGGTGGCGCGCAAGGGGATGTTTGCGGAGCAGGTGATCGAGGGCGTGCGGATCCTGCGCGCGTATATTTACCCGGCGCTGCATCGTAGTTATTTTTGGCGTATCATTTCGTTCTTTAGTTTTATGTTTAGTTCAGTGTGGACGGCGCTGCAGGTGCGCGATGTGGACCTGGTGATGGGTACGACGCCGCCGATCTTTCAGGCGGTCTCGGCGTGGGTAGTGGCGTGGATGCGGCGCAAGCCCTTTTTGCTGGAAGTGCGCGACCTGTGGCCCGAGTTCGGCGTGAGTATGGGTGTGTTGACCAACCCGGTGCTGATCGCGTTGGGGCGCTGGCTGGAGAAATTTTTGTATGCGCGTGCGACGCATATTCTGGTGAACTCGCCTGCGTATAGAGAGTATATGATCGGCAAAGGCGTGCCGGAGAAAAAGATCACGTACATCGCCTACGGCACGGACGTGGACATGTTCAACCCACAAGTAGATGGCTCGTCGATTCGTAGTGAGTTGGGCTTGGAAAATAAATTCGTCGTGTTGTATGCGGGCGCGTTAGGACAAGCGAATGACATTGATACCATTTTGCGTGCGGCTCAACGCTTAAGCCACAGAGCACACAGAGAAAATGAGTCTTTCTCAGAGAGCTCTGTGGACTCTGTGGCTAAGCAAATAAATGTGGACGCAAGTGATCGCATCCGGTTTGTGTTGTTCGGCGATGGGAAGGAACGTCCGCGGCTGCAAAGTGAAGCGGAGGGGATGAAGTTGTCGAACGTCCTCTTTGCAGGCGTGCGCGCGAAAAAGGATATGCCGCTAGTCGTCGCCTCTGCGGATGTGTGCCTTGCGATCCTGCAAGACATTCCCATGTTCCGCACCACGTACCCGAACAAGGTTTTTGATTACATGGCAGCGGGACGCGCAACCGTGCTGGTCATTGACGGGGTCTCACGCGATTTGATTGAGTCGTCGAATGGGGGCGTGTATGTGCAACCCGGGAATGATGAGTTGTTGGCAAAGAAAACCCTTGAACTTTCGAAAGATTCAAAGCGTGTTCAGCAGATGGGACAGAATGCCCGCGAATATCTGGTCAAGCATCTCGACCGCCGCGATAAGTTGAATGAAACGTTGGATTTGCTAACGAAGTTGGTCAATGAATAATGTCATGCTGAGCGTAGCGAAGCATCTCTACGACAATCCCAGAGATTCTTTGCCACGGATTTCACTGATTTGCACGAATTTTAGAGATCAATCCGTGAGAATTCGTGTAATCCGTGGCTAATGGTTTTATTTGTCATGACATACAACAGGAAATTATGAAAGTTTTCGTTACTGGCGCAACCGGCTTCACAGGTTCACGCGTCGTCCCTCTCTTACTCAAAAGCGGATACGATGTCCGCTGTCTTTATCGCGCCTCCAGTGACCGCTCGTTGCTTGCTGGTTTGAATATTGAATGGGTGTTGGGAGATGTCTCCGACTCTCAATCGTTGACCTCCGCTATGCAAGGGACCGATGCCCTCGTCAACATTGCCTCGCTCGGTTTCGGTCACGCAGACTCGATCGTCAGTGCGGCAAAAAACGCTGGCATTAAACGTGCAGTCTTTATCAGCACCACCGCCATCTTCACGCAGCTCAACGCGGGGAGCAAGAAAGTCCGTGTGGCGGCGGAACTTGCCATCGAAACGAGCGGACTGAAATACACCATCCTGCGCCCGACGATGATCTACGGCAATCCACGCGACCGCAACATGTGGCGGCTGATCCGCTTCATGCGGGTTTCCCCGATTGTCCCGATCTTTGGGAATGGCAAATCTCTGCAACAACCCATCTACGTGGACAATGTCGCACAGGCAATGGTGAGTTGCCTATCCAACGACCAAACGATTGGCAAGAGTTACAACATCGCCGGGAAGCAGGCGCTGACCTACAATGATGTCATTGACACGATTGCCAAGCAGATGAACAAGCGTGTGTGGAAAATCCACGTACCATCGAAACCTGTCGTGAGTCTATTGAAGTTTTTCGAGCGGATACGAATTCCGCTTCCTATCAAAGCAGAGCAGGTCTTGCGGTTGAACGAGAATAAGGATTTTTCCTACGCCGTGGCGCAAAAGGATTTTGGGTTTAGTCTGCTTTCGTTTGAAGAGGGGATAGGGCTTGAATTAAATTCCCGGTAATTCAATGGGGTCATCTATTTCAGCTTTGCGTGAGAAAGGTTACAATAAGTTCAATAGACAATTGCAAAGTCCGCTAACAACATTAATCTTCTTGCTCATAAATTAAGCTTGTTCTGAATATTCAGTGACTTTCAAGGACCTTTAGGCATGAATTCTCTTTACTCAGACTCCCTGTAAATTATTTATGAAAAAGAGCCAACGAAACCAGAAAGAATCGCTGTATCAAACCATCTTTGATGCGCTGGCAGATGGGATAATCATCCAGGATGCATCAACAGGCTTGGTGGTGGAATCGAATCCGTCTGCTGCAAAAATGCATGGTTATACCCGCGAAGAATTTACTGGTATTCCCTTCACCAAGTTTGTCCATCCTGACAGCCATCATTTGTTAACCATCCATGCTGAGACAGTTGAAGCAGGAAACCTATTTGAAGTGTTGGCAATTGACATGCGAAAAGATGGCTCGTCGTTTAACGCCGAATGGCGCGGAACAGACCTTACTTATCAAGATCAGCAATATCGGCTTTGCGTTGTCCGCGATGTTAGTCAACGTATTGAAGAAGGTATGATTCGTAGAATGGTTCAGGAACGGACCCATGAACAATCTGCATTGCTTGAAATATCTGAAGCATTTGCATCTGCACTTGAAGTTAAGCCAAGCTTTATTCTCCAACAATTTCGAGGGATCATAGAATATACACATGCGGGGCTCTTCGCCGTGGAAGAATCCAACTTGATTGTTTTAACCACCCATAATCCGAGGGAATTGGAACAAGCGCCGCCTCTCAACATGCAATTTGATGTCCCGGAGACCTTAACGTCATTATTTACCAGGCAGCGTCCCATTCGGATTGCGGATATATGGGGTGATGACCCAGCCGCAGAGTTCCTAAGGTCATTCCTTATCAATGAGGCGGCTGCCATGTTAAGAGACGCTCAATCCTGGATGTGGGTACCCCTGGCAGTTAAGGGTCGAGTGATTGCTGTCATCGGCCTTGCACACTTGGCACAGGATTACTTCAAACCGCATCATGCGGATATGGCCATGACTCTGGCAAACCAGGCTGCCATTACGCTGGTCAACGCGGAACTATTTGAAGATGCGCAATCGCTTGCCATATTGCAGGAGCGTCAGCGTCTCGCGCGAAATCTGCATGATGCGGTGAACCAGTCACTGTTTTCGGCTGGATTGATCGCTGAAGTGCTTCCGGGTTTATGGGAACAAGATCAGGAGGATGCGCGACGTGCACTTGAAGACCTGCGTAGCCTCACCCGCGGCGCGATCGCGGAAATGCGCATGTTGGTATCAGAATTACGACCGTTGGCGCTAACAGATAGTAATCTGAGTGACCTCTTGCATCAATTAGCCGACGCATTCACAGGCCGCACAAGTATTCGTGTGACTGTAATGATCACAGGCGAAGATATTCTGAATAGTGATGTGCAGGTGGCGGTCTATCGGATCTGTCAGGAGGGATTAAATAATATTGCCAAACATGCGGCTGCCAGCCGCGTAAAGATCAAATTACAATACACTGCTGGCAAAGTGGATATGCATATTCAAGACAATGGACGCGGCTTTGCCCCAGATCTTTCATTGCCTGGTCATTATGGACTCAGTATGATGAACGAACGCGCCGAAGCAGTTGGCGCGAAGCTGGAGATCATGAGTCGACCGGGCAAAGGCACAGCGATCATCTTTCGTTGGCAGGAAACCTCAGAACAGGAGAGCGCATGAAGAATAACTCGTCTGACCCTATTCGTGTCGTGATCGTTGATGACCATTTGATGGTGCGCCGCGGTTTGGCAACATTCTTGAAGGTCTTTAAAGATTTCAATCTGGTTGGTGAAGCGGATAGCGGGGAATCTGCCATCCAACTCTGTGAAAAGCTTCAACCCGATGTTGTGCTTATGGACATGGTGATGCAGAACATGGATGGTGCAGCGGCAACGCGCCTGATTCGTAAGCAATGCCCATCAACACAGATCATTGCACTAACGAGCTTCAAAGACGATATTCTTGTTAAAAGCGCGCTTCAGGCTGGAGCGATCAGCTACCTGCTCAAAGGCGTCTCAGCCGAAGAACTTGCCCAGGCCATTCGAGCAGCCTACGCCGGACGCCCAACGATTTCACCCGAAGCGACTGAGGCTTTGATCCAGGCTGCCAGCCAGGAGGATGTGGCGCCGGTGCAGGACTTGACCGAACGTGAGCACGAAGTGCTTTTATTAATGGTTGAAGGACTGAACAATACCCAGATCGCCGGAAGGCTGACAGTGAGCCCATCAACGATCAAATCGCATGTCAGCAGTATTCTCGCCAAACTGGGAGTTGCGAGCAGAACCGAAGCAGTAGCCCTGGCTTTGCGTCATAAGCTGGCCTCCTAGTTCTTCCCCCAAGTGGCGGAGAAAAACATTCCCCCAACGATGGATGCGTTGGGGGAATGTTCGTTTTATTATGAATTGAGAATGCTACGCGACTTTTCCGTCGTCCTTGTGTTTCATTCAAATTCAAAAGGAGAAACAATATGCTTCCAATTGGTGATGATAATAGCTCGGTTAGAACTGTGCCCATCGTAACCTATGGGTTGATCGTGCTGAACGTACTCTTCTTTCTTGTGGAGTTGAGCAGCGGTGATGCTTTCATTACGAAATGGGCGTTCGTGCCCAGCCGCTTTCTTGCAAACCCGGCTGCCGATTTTATAACTTTGTTTACCTCCATGTTCATGCATGGCGGGTGGTTGCATTTGGGGAGCAACATGCTCTACCTGTGGATCTTTGGTAACAATGTAGAAGATCGTTTTGGACAGGGACCCTTCCTGGTTTTCTATTTGCTCTGTGGGCTTGCAGCAACTGCGCTTCAACTGGCTTTCAGCCTCGATTCGAATGTTCCGAACCTGGGTGCTTCTGGAGCAATTGCAGGCGTGCTGGGCTCTTATGTCCTGTTGTTCCCGCAGTCCAGAGTAAACGTATTGCAAAGTCAAAGGGTTATTCCAATGCCGGCATTAATGGTGATCGGCTTTTGGTTTGTGCTTCAGCTTTTTAGCGGTATAGGTTCCATAGCCGAGACAGCCGATACAGGCGGCGTTGCTTACATGGCACATATTGGTGGATTTATTGCCGGCTTTGTATTGACTTTTCTGTTTAAAGGAAGTTCAAGAGCGCGATTAAATGCATAAATAATGAAATGCCTTCTTATATCTCCCCCAAGTGGTGGAGATAAATATTCCCCGGCTGTAGGATGCGCCTGGGGAATATTTATTATAAGATTCACAATATGATGCGCGTTTTCATTGCCAATGCAAAAGCAGAGGAACGATCGGCTTTACGGTTTATGTTGTCGAGTCTCAAACTGGAGGTTGTTGGTGACGCCTCGGATTGGCAGACTGCTTTAGCCAAGGCTCCTGCAACCAACTTTAACCTGTTGCTTGTAGATTGGGACCTGTTGCCCGCCGATGCTGTCGCCAGTCTTTCTGCATTGCGCCAGGCATGTTCAAATGCGATCATCGTTGTACTCACCAGTTACCTGGATGCCCATCAGCAAGCCGCACAATCAGCCGGGGCGGACGCTTTTATAAGCAAAGGTGAAATACCCAATCGCCTGGCAGATCATTTGCTTGCCATATCCAGGAACTTGAATTCGTATGAGACAACGCGTAGTAAAAACGAATCTGAAAGTATTCCAAGGAGTATCTTATGAATAAACATATTCTCGAAGGTAAGTGGAAGCAAATGCGCGGCGAGGCCAAGGCCTGGTGGGGCAAACTCACCGATAACGACCTTGATCGTGTTGCCGGTAAGTTTGAAGTTCTGGTCGGCTTGTTGCAGGAAAAGTATGGTTATACCCGTGAACAGGCGACTGACGAGATCGACAGACGTGTAACCGACTTCGAAGCCGGACTGAAGGAAGATATGGAGATGGCTTCAAGGTCGAAATAACGAATCGGCTGAAGCAGCCCGCTTCAGCCGATTTTCTGGAGGTCGAAATGACAGACGAAAACAGAGTAACAGAAGTAAGGTCAGTACAGGATGAGCCGGAACGTGGATTGCGTATCTTCACTTTCAAGGCTACTCAACTGGTTTGGTTGCTTTTCGGCATACTTGAGACTTTGATCGCATTGCGGATCCTGCTTAAGTTAATTGCAGCCAACCCAGCCAGCCCCATCGCGGTTTTGATCTATGGGTTCACGGATTTGTTCCTGTTCCCCTTTGCCGGACTGACCGCCACCCCCGCAATCGGCGGCATGGTATTGGAACTCTCATCCATCTTTGCCATGGTGGTCTATGCCTTGATCGCATGGGCCATCGAAAGAACGATCTGGGTTATCTTCTACCGCCCGCGCGGACCGGTTGTTGAAGTAACACGGCGCAGTGAACATCGTACTCACTAAAGACCACGCTAAAAATCGAAAGAAAGAGAGAGAGAACCATGGACAAATATACTCATGAACAAGAAGCCAATACAAAACATCCAGCGACCTTTTTAACGGGAGTGCTGCTGGGCGGTGTGGCTGGCGCTGTAACTGCGTTGCTGTTCGCCCCACAGTCTGGTGAGGAAACTCGTCAGCAGATCCAGCAGCGGGCTATGGAGTTGCGCGATCAAACCACCTCCACCGTTGAGAATACGGTCGCCCAGGTGCAGAGCAAGGCCAGCCAGCTCAAAGCTGACCTCGGCGAAAAGGCAACGAGTCTAAAACATGACATTGAGGAAAAGGCAACGAATCTAAAACAACAGGGGCAGGACGTGCTGGTTGAACAGCTTTCTGCTGCCACTAAAAAAATTCAGGGCAAATAAAGTTTGACCAGCCCTGTTTATGTGTGTCATTGCGAGAGAAATGGATGCGAGACCATATTGCGTGAGTAGTCGTTGAAAACGATCTCGCAATGACACATCGAACTCAGAATACAAATCTACCATGTTTGCTGTTTGACAAAAAAGGAGAATACCATGTTAGAGACCATCATCGTAATCCTGATCATCTTGTGGCTGTTAGGCTATGTAGGACCTGTTTCTTTGCGGGGCGCGGGCAATTTTATCCACGTATTGCTTGTCATCGCCTTGATCCTGATTGTCATCAGGCTGTTGTAGTATCAGTTGAAAGGAAGGCACCCATGAAAAAATGTAAAGACGTAATGACGGAAGACCCGGTTTGTTGTTTGCCCACAGATGCCGTTTCAAAAGCTGCGCAATTGATGAAGGATGAGGACGTGGGTTCCATCCCTGTGGTTGAAGATGAAGAGACCATGAAACTGATCGGTATTGTGACGGACCGCGATCTGGCGCTGCAAGTTGTGGCTCCCGAGCGTGATGCCAGCTCAACGCAGGTTGAAGATGTAATGACCTACGAGGTCATCACCTGCCGCGCCACTGATGACGTGCAGAAAGCCGTGGACGCCATGGCACAACATCAACTACGGCGCATGCCTGTCATTGATGGCGATCATCGCATCGTCGGGATCATCTCGCAAGCTGACGTGGCGACCCGGGTTGAGAAGTCTGAGGAAATTGCTGAAATGGTGAAGGAAATATCTCAACCAACTGCGTAGGATACTCCTCTACAACGAAAAGAACAGGCGACCACGTCGCCTGTTCTTTTCGTTAAATTTAAAATTTCAGCCATGCAATAAAAATGGAGGGCAAGTATCGTATAATTCTTGCAGAGAATACTCTATGAAAGCGCTTACCTGTCCCAACTGCGGAGCGTCCCTGCCCGGGCACGCCATTAAAGCAGATCTCGCAATATGCGAATTCTGCGGCACTACATTTCACCTGTCAAAAAGATTGTCATCCGAGCCAAGCCTGGGCGCCCTGTTGCTTGGCGCCGATTTTGGGAGCCGGACCCTGCACGGCTGGGAACTGATTGAAGAGGGCAAGCTGACTTTCCACAAAGGCAGTCCCGCCGAACTGCGGGGCAACTATGGACCCCGTAACAATGCCTATTATGTATTGAAGAGCTCGGGCGTTTTTGATGATTTTGACGCCGGGATCATACGTCATTGGTTATTTTACGAAAGATACGAAGGGCGAGTGGGTATGGGGAAAATTAATGGATTGGACTAATCACTCCGCCATACGCGTTGGCATGCACGAAAGCAATCACCTGCGCGTGATCTGTGACGGGGAGCGATTCCGCGTCTATCTTAACGGGGTGCTGGCGACTTCCTTCAAAGACAGTCGTTTTAAGCTGGGCAAATTGTATGTGGTTGCGGAACCGAATGGGCAAACGGATTTGGGCATCGCCTTCTCCGACCTCCAACTGCGAGAGGTCCTCAGGTAGTAGAAGGATTTTGGGTTGAATTCAACCCATTAAAACATGGGAGTATAATCAGCGCATGCCCACCGTCAAAGTGATTGGACGACATCGCTTTTATTTTTTCAGCAGAGAAAACAACGAGCCGCCCCATATTCATGTGGAAAGCGCCGAGAATGCCGCCAAGTTTTGGCTCTCGCCGATTGAGTTGGTGTGGGCAGTTGGATATAATTCAAAGGAACTTCGTCAGGTTCGTGAGTTAGTGGAAGAAAATAGGGATTTCTTCCTGGAGAAATGGTATGAACAGCCTAGAAATACATAGCCCCACCTCAGTTTTAGCAACAGACGTTCGCTTTACGGACGATGCTTTGCAAGTCAGCCTTTCCGATGGACGGGAAATTTCTGTTCCTTTGGAATGGTTCACCCGTTTACGAAATGCAACACCAGAACAGCGGAGCAAATGGCGTTTCATTGCGCGTGGAATTGGTATTCACTGGGATGAAATTGACGAGGATATTGCAGTCACGACGTTGCTACGTGTATGACCTTCCAGAGAACTCGGAGATTTCTAAAATCTCCGAGTTCTTATTTATGAGCAGGTCCTGCGGCTTGCTCCGCGACGAGAACAAGGACTTTTCCTACGCAGAAGCGCAAAAGGATTTTGGGTTTAGTCCGCTGTCGTTTGAAGAGGGGATAGGGTTAGAGTTGAGTAGGGTCCGTTGAAATCTGTAAGATATTGAGCGAGTGGGTGAGTAATGAAAGTCTGAGAGAGGGGAAGGTATAATTCTGCCAATGGAAATTTTAGATTTGGTTGCACATAGTTACGAGCAGGGAAAACGTATTCTTGAAAAGCGGGAGACGAATACTCTCAAGGAACACGGTCAATTTCTCACGCCTCCATCTGTTGCTCGTTATATGGCAAAACAATTGGTGCAAATTCAAAGCGGCGCATCTCTGCTAGAGCCTGCAATTGGCTCTGGAGTCTTAGTCTGTGCAGTGATTGAACGGTTGATTGCTGAGAAACGTCTACTTGAAATTTCCATTACTGCTTATGAAACAGATAAAGAATTATGCTATGTAAGTCGTGAAGTTTTGAAGGTTGCAAGCGAGGAAGCGGAAAAGGATGGAATAAAAATCAACTGGCAGGTGCATCAGGAAGATTTTATTCTTGCTTGTCTACCAGAAGATAAACAACCTTCCTTGTTTAGTTCACAAGAATCGAAACAAAAAGTATTTACTCATATTGTTAGTAATCCGCCCTATTTCAAGCTCAACGTGGAAGATAAACGCGTAAAAGCTGTTTACGGGAAACTAAATGGACAGACGAATATCTATACATTGTTCATGGCTCTTTCTGCAAAATTACTTTCCCCACAAGGTAAAGCTTGTTTCATTGTTCCACGCAGTTTTTGTTCCGGTGTTTATTTCTCCGAATTTCGTCGTGATTTGCTCAAAGATGTCACGCCACTTTCAGTACATTTATTTCAATCGCGCGATAATATTTTTAAAGGCGATGAAGTTTTGCAAGAGAATGTGATTTTTTCTTTTGAAAAAATGCCTCAATCCAAAGAACATCGTTATTGGGCAGGACATGTTAATATCTCTTCGTCCAAGGATGATAATAGTTTGGAAAATGGGATTATCTCACGTCAGGTTTCCTTCAATCATTTTCTAAGTGACCATGACGGATTACTGCTTTTTCGCTTGCCAACTGGGATACTTGATGAGCAAATTCTTGATGCTGTTGATAAATGGGATGGTTCACTTGAAAAATATGGCTTTCAGGTTTCAACAGGTCGAGTGGTTCCTTTTCGTACAAAAGAATTATTGAAAGAAAAAATCAAAGTAGGTAATGGAACCGTTCCCTTGCTTTGGATGCAAAACGTCAAGTCGTATCAAACGGAATATCCGCTTGATGGTTTTGATAAACCACAGGCGATTTTGGCAAATGACCCTTCACTGCTTGTACCCAATGCGAACTATGTTTTATTGCGTCGCTTCAGTGCTAAGGAAGATAAACGTCGCCTTGTCTCTGCACCATTTATTGGGGAGAAATTTGAATTTGAGCAAATTGGTTTTGAAAATCATTTGAATGTGGTTTTTAGAAAAACAGGAGTGCTATCCACTTCCGAGACAATCGGTCTTTCTGCGCTTTTGAACAGTGCAATTATTGACCGCTATTTTCGCATTGTAAATGGAAACACTCAAGTCAACGCTGCAGAACTGCGAATATTGCCCATTCCTCCGCTGGAAGTGATAAGAAACATTGGCGAAAAGATTCAAAAGGCTAACGTAGATACTCAAGAAAAGATCGAGAGCATAATTTTCTCGACACTTTGGGAATCTAATCTGCTCACCGAAGAATTTCCGATGATACAGGAGACAAGAATTACTATGGGAAAAATCGAACAGGCGCAGGAAATTTTGGAGACACTCGGTCTGCCATCTGCTCAACAAAATGAAGTGTCAGCATTAACCTTGTTGGCATTGGCTAAGTTATCGGAAAAAGATGCATGGAAAAATGCTGCAAATCCGATGTTGCGTGTCCATGATATTTTGATTGAAGTTAAGCAAAAGTATGGACGTGTATATGCAGAAAATAGCCGCGAGACAATAAGACGTAGGGTGTTACACCAATTTGAGCAAGCTGGAATCGTAGTTCGAAATGCGGATGATCCAGCATGTCCAACGAATAGTGGTTTGACCAATTATATGTTGTCTGATTCGGCGTTGGATGTCGTTCGTGCATACGATAGTTCAAAATGGAAGGCAAAGGTCAAGAGTTTTACTGAGCAACAAGGTAGATTGTTAGATGTTTATCAAAAAGCTAGAGAACAGACAAAAATTCCATTGCAAATTGGGGAAGGAAAAGTTTTCAAATTGTCACCCGGCAAGCATAACAAACTTGAAGTTGCAATTGTAGAAGAATTCTGTCCGCGTTTTGCGCCGGGAGCAAAACTTATTTATCTGGGCGATACATCACAAAAGTCGTTGGTATTTGACGAGCCCACTTTTGCCAAACTTGACATTCCTCTTTCACAACACGGGAAATTCCCGGATGTGATTTTGTATGACTCGAAAAAGAAATGGCTTTTTCTGATTGAGGCTGTAACATCTCATGGTCCAGTTTCCCCGAAGCGTCAATTTGAACTTGAAAAGCTTTTTGAGAAGTGCAAAGCCGGAAAAGTATATGTGACTGCTTTTCTGGATTTCGCCACTTATAAGAAATATGCGAATGATATTGCATGGGAGACTGAAGTCTGGATTGCCGAGATGCCTTCACATATGATTCACTTCAATGGGGACAAGTTTTTAGGACCAAGATAGTCTGCTTGATTGGAGTTTGTATTCGAATTGTTCGGTCGAATTGAATCTATTTTGGCGTTCATTAAATATTTGTATTGAACTTGTATCGGATTTTAGATTCTTCTTTAACTTCTCTGAATGGAAAGCTTTCTCTTAGTTTCTTTTCCATTTTCTCATCATACTCCCACTTCTCTTCAAGATAACACCACAAAATATCGTACTCTTGACCATCAAAGAAGAAAGCAACGCCGACACATTTGCTGAGTTTTTGATCATATTTATGTGCATAAGTGTAATTCTCAATGCCTGTTGAAATATATTTTCTTTGCTCTTTAGGAGTAACGACAAATACAAAACCACATCCAGTTCTTGGGATAGTTATCCGATATGGAAGTTCAAATTTGTCTTGCCTACTCTTTTCAAGGCATAAATCAAAGCGTATCTTAAATTCGATTAATTCATCCCTTTTCAGCTTGGCAAGTTCTTTCAGTATTTGATAATATTCATGTGGGTTTATTGCTGTAGTAATATGTTCTGCAAAATTCTGAAATATACTTAGCAAATCAAATCTCTCTACTTCCTGTATCAGAGCAGCTAGGTAACGCACAAAATTTATATCTGGTTCGGTTTCAAAATCACCATAGAGAAATTGTCCAATTATTGCTTGTTCAGGTAGTGAGTTTGCTTTGGTTCCAAATTTTTTACATAACTTTTCTCTGAACTTCAGGTATTCATTAAGTTCGTGAATCGTTATGAGAGTTCGGCAAATTCCCTCGTAATCATCTGCCGACAATAAGTGAATAAATCCAGCAGTTTTGCTGTAGTGAAATTTCTTTCTTTTGAATTCATTCGGAAGTAATTCGTGTGGTTTATATAGCGCAATATGAATTTTTTCTTTTATGCTCTCACTAACCACGTTGAATGAATGTCCTCTTCCATTTCTAATCCTGATTTTTTGATATTTAGTCAAATAATCTAAAGTATCTCGAATTTGCCTGGTTGCTTTTCCGATGACTTTATCTTTGAACCATGAAATCTCGGTTTCTTCTGAAAGAGCATGAGAGGCATTGCGCTCCTTAATCTGAAAGGTGATTAATAAGTCATCTAGCCAGATCACATGATCTGAAAATTGTAGTTCAGACGATTGATGAGGGGTAAACTCATTTTTGGAAAACGAGAATTCTTTTAGAAAGAAACCTTGATTGATCTCAGCAATTTGATCTTCTAGCTTCATAGGTATAAGTATACAGGAAAACATGGAAGGCGAATTTTTCTTGTCGGGACGGGGCAATAGGGATGAGACAAAAGCCCATCGAAACAGAATCAAACTCCAGTTAAGCGTGAAGAGTAATTTTCATTTACAATCATCCCTGTGACACAACTCCTCATCTTCATCCTCCTCACCAGCCTCTCCTACATCGGAGTCTATTTCATTCGGCGTTACGCCGAGCGACGTCAGATTCTCGACCATCCGAACGAGCGCAGTTCACACTCCCTGCCCACGCCGCGCGGTGGAGGGTTGGCGATCGTGCTCATCGTAATTGGAACAGGTTTATGGGTAATCAACGAAGCGGAATTAAATCACGCGCTGATCTACCTCGTCTGTGGCGCGGTCATTGCCTGGCTCGGCTGGCGCGACGATGTCCACTCGCTTTCGGCGCGTGTCCGCTTTGGAGTGCAGAGTCTCGTCGCGGCGGTCTCCATCTATGGGCTCGGATATTTCAAGGTCGTCACGATCCCGTTGTTCGGTGAATTGCATTTGGGCGTGGTGGGCATCATCATCACGTTCTTGTGGATCGTCGGACTCACCAACGCCTATAACTTCATGGACGGTATTGACGGTATCGCGGGTGGTGTGGCGTTGGCGGGCGCGCTTGGCTGGCTGATGCTTTCAGCGAACATGCATAACAACTTTGTGTTTTGGATCGCGCTTGCCATCGCTGCCAGCAGCTTGGGTTTTCTCGGTCACAACTGGTCGCCCGCGAAAATTTTTATGGGCGATGTCTCCAGCACCTTCCTCGGTTACACCTTTGCGGTCCTGCCGTTGCTCTCTGCCACGCAAGGCGGCGACGCGCTCCTGCTTGGCACGCTCCTGATGTGGGCGTTCATCATGGACGCGGGTGTCACGTTCCTTACGCGCGTGATCAAACACGAAAAACTTTTATACAGTCATCGTTCGCATCTTTATCAACGTCTCGTCATCGGCGGCTACAGCCATGCCGCGATCAGCACCTTGTACATTCTCCTGACCCTGCTCGCCAGCCTCCTTTCCTACGCCTGGTCCTGGGGACAAGCCTACGCTCCGCCCTTAATTATTTTGGGACTTCCGCTTATCTGGATTCTCTTATCCCGTCACGCCTCCCGACTACGAAGTGCTGCGCCAGAATCTAAAGAATAAATTCACTCTCAATATAAAACTACCAATGAAGCCACATTTACTTTTATGCATGAAGCAGTGAAGAATGTTAACTAAACTCCGGACACTCGCTTCGCTCTACCGAGAACTTGGTCCGCGTTGGACGCTCTTTCGCCTCGCCTACGCCTTCCGCCTCCGCACCGGATTAATCCGCCTGCAGATGCCAATGGGTGAGTGGAGCGATTATAAAAACCATATCTCAGAAAACCCCGCTGGTCGAGTAGAGCGGGCGTTCTTCCCGCTCGTATCGAGACCCAGCGAGTTACCAGAAAACACATCATGGGATAAACAAACCGCCGTCGAAGAAGCTGACCGACTCTTGAACGGTGAACTCAAATACTTCGCCCACGAATTTATAAAAACAAGCTTTCCTCTGAATTGGCATAAAGATTATTTTAGTAAGCTTGAGCCGCCGTCCTCGGCGGCGGGGACGCCGCCTCAAGCATGGAATAAACACTGGTCCCAACTCTCCGACGATTCCACCACCGACATCAAATTCATCTGGGAATCAAACCGCTTTGCCTTCGTCTACACCCTCGTCCGCGCCTACACCGCCACCCAAGACGAAAAATACCCCGAAGCCTTCTGGACTTTGATCGAAGATTGGGCAGAACATAATCCTCCCAACACCGGACCCAACTGGATGGATGGTCAAGAGATCGCCCTCCGCCTCATGGCATGGACGTTCGGCTACAACGCCTTCATTAACTCGCCATCATCAACACCTGAACGAAAAGAAAATTTCACTCTCTATATCGCCGCCCAAACCGAACGGATCTACAAGAACATCGGCTACGCCATCTCCACCAGAAGTAACCACACCATCAGCGAAGTAGCAGGATTGTGGCTTGTCGGTCTCCTCTTCCCCGAACTCAAACACGCTGAAAAATATCTCTCCCTCGGAAAACAACTTCTCGAACAAGAAGCCGCCAACCAAATTTTTCCCGATGGCAGTTACTCCATGTACTCCATCAACTACCATCGCTTCATTCTTCATATCTATCTTTACGCAATTCGTTTCGCAGAAATTAACCATTCTCCCTTCTCTGCTCAACTAATTAACTCTATCGCTAAATCCATCGAATACCTCTCCCAACTCATCGACCTCCAAACCGGCGAAATGCCCGTCTACGGCTCGAACGACGGCGCGCTCGTTTTGCCTTTGAATAATTGCGACTTCACCGATTACCGTCCGCTGTTGCAATTGGGCTGGTACATAACCAAAAAAGAATTCCTCTTTGAACCTGGTCCCTGGGATGAAGATGTTTTTTGGTTATGTGGAATATCTGCTGGTCGAGTAGCCCGAAGCGATAGCGGAGGGCATATCGAGACCAGCGTGGCAACAGAAGCGCTCTCCTTCCCTCACGGCGGCACCTACCTCCTCCGCAATACCAACTCCCACGCCATCCTCCGCTGCACAGACTTCACCTCCCGTCCCTCCCACGCTGACCAACTCCACATGGACTTATGGATTCACGGTCACAACATTGCTGTTGACGCCGGAACCTACCTCTACAGCGGCGAAGGCGTCTGGCGCAACGGGCTTGCTCGCACGTCTGTACATAACACGGTGACTGTGGACAACAAAGATCAAATGACCATGGTCAGTCGCTTCACATGGATAAATTGGTCAAAGGGCAAAGTTCTCAAGCACGACAAGAATCTCTGGCAGGGCGAACACGATGGCTACAAACCCGTGTCACATAAAAGAACCGTGATGGCACTCGATGATGACCGTTGGTTGGTTATAGATCATCTCATTGCCAACGAACCGCATCAATACAAATTGTATTGGTTGCTCGCTGACTCTGGAGTACAGGAGCTTGCTACTGTGCATGGATTATTACTTTCTCCAATGACAACGGACAGCATACCCTTACGGGCACACGAGCTGTCCGACTCCAGAATCAAGATTCAAATGGGATTGGTTGAAGGCAACGGAACCTTCTCCCTCGTCCGCGCCGCCCCCAACTCCACGCGCGGCTGGCGGTCACGTTATTATGGTCACAAAGAACCAGCCATCTCTGTGGTGCTCGAAGCAAACCAACCGCAAGTCACCTTTTGGAGTTTCTTCGGATTTGAAAATGACGTTGTTGAACTTATGGGGAATATTTTGAAAATAAATTCAGAAACAATTCAACTGTAGGGGCGGGGTTACCCCGCCCCTACAGTACATATTAAACTTTCGCCGCCGCTTCCTGCTCGCGTAGCTTCTCCGTTGCGCGGAAATATTTCAAATAGCGCATAGAATTCGCATCCTTGCCCAATAACAGATCAATTGCCTTGATGGAATTCCCCAACTTGATGGGGTCAGTAATAGACGTGGTCACACCGGTTTGAATTGCCAGCGCCAGAAATGCACTGTTCACCGAATGACGATCTGGCAGACCAAACGACACATTGCTTGCGCCGAGACTGATATTCACCCCATATTCCTTCGTGATCAACTCGATTGACTTCAACGTCACCAACCCCGCGTTGCTGTTGTGTCCCACCGTCATCACCAGTGGGTCAATGATGATGTCTTCGATCGGGATGCCCATCTTCGCGGCATATTCGATGATCTTGCCCGCCGCAGCGAGACGTCCCTCTGGCGTGGCAGGGATACCCTCATCGCCGATCGTCAGCCCGATCACTGCCGCGCCGCGATCCTTGACGATGGGCAGAACCGTCGCGAGTTGCTTATCCTCGCCATTGACCGAGTTTACCAAGGGTTTACCCGGCGCAACTTTCAACCCGGCTTCCAAGATCTTAGGTTCGTTGGAGTCAATGCAAAGTGGCACGTCCACCACCGACTTTATAGCTTCTACCACCATGGGCATGATCGCCGCTTCGTCAATTTGCGGGTGACCGACATTCACATCCAATACGTCCGCGCCCCAGGCGACCTGTCTCAGTGCCAGTTGTTTGACATACTCGAAGTTTTGGTCAACGAGCGCTTGTCCCAATTTCTTGATGCCGGTTGGGTTGATCTTTTCGCCGATGATGACGAATGGTTTGTCCGCCCCAATAGTGACTGTTTTTGAATTACTTTTCAAGATGGTATGCATGGTTCCACTCCTGTGATGTATTATCGAGCAATAATTGTTTCGGTGCCAAGCCTGCTTCGTTCACGATGCGCGGAATGACATTGTCCCAACCAACGGGCATAAGGTGGATACCACTAATACCTTGTCTCTCGTATGCTTTGATTTTACCAATGATTTCCAATGCGATCTGAATGCCTTCCTCTTGAGCATTACCAGATTTATCGGCGATTTCGATACGCCGCAAAATATCCTTTGGAAGATAAACGCCCGGAACTTCCGCTAGCTTTTGTGCCATCTTCAAACTCTTGATGGGCGTCACGCCTACCAGAATATAAACCTTGTTCAACACATCGCGTTTGGCAAGTTCATTCAACCACGTTTCCATACCATCTATATCAAAAATTAAATTGGTCTGGAAAAACTGTGCCTCTGCATTGACCTTCTTCTGTTCGCGCAGCGCCTGAAACTTCACATTCGATATATATAATTTCGGAACGCATCCGAATTTCACCTGACTTCCCCAGAAAATTGGAAGAGGACAAAATTCAGTTCGTGGGATGGGTGACAGCCTTCTACGCTTGCGTTATAGTGGACAAACTTCCGATCCGCACAAGCTGAGGCTTGCTTCTGTTTTCTGAGTCTTTATCTGTCCCGCAAACTTAACCTGGAGGTCCCCACCTATGCCATCCACTTTCCTTCGAATGATTCGCAGCCTCACATTACTAGGATTGATTCTCAGCTCAGCCTGCGCACCGACTCAAACAGACACGCCATTGCCAGAGCCTTCACCAACAAATGAAGCGCTCCTCATAACGCCTGTCGAATCCGCTTTTGCTCCGGGGAATCCCACCGCTGCTCCGCTTGATGACATTATAGAATCACATACCGTTATGTTTGATACGCCAGACGGCGCGACCATCAAAGCCGAACTTTATGGATCAGGCGATACCGCTGTGATCTTCTCTGTGATGGGTAATTGCAAACCAGGCTGGAGAGAGTTTGCGCAACTCACCGCAGCGCAGGGACTCGCAGCGCTCACGTATCAATGGCGTGGTTGCAGAGATTCAGGTTCGGTGGATGAAGATGAGATTCAGAAATTTGTCGATGATCTGCGAGGGGCAATCGCTTACATGCGTGAGCAAGGTGCAAAGAAAATCATTCTTGTCGGTGCAAGCCTGGGCGGATGTGCTTCTGCGAAGCTGGTAGTTGAATCGAATGCCGATGGACTCGTTGTGATCGCGTCGCCGCCGGAGATTTCACAATGGGGTTTTGCCATTGAAGCGGCTGATATCGATACCAATATTCCAAAGTTATTTATCACTGCCGAAAACGATGATACCGTCTCTGCCAGTGCGACGCGTGAATTATTTGACCTGGCAGCCGAACCCAAAGAATGGCAGACCTATCCCGGCACAGCGCATGGAACTGATTTGTTTGAAGGAGAGAATGGGGATGAACTACAAGAACAGATTCTGGGTTTTATTCTGGCAATTGCTACAGCGCCGTAATTATTCCCGCTCTGTCAAATAATGAAGCAGGACCAAGCTAATGCCAAGAAAAAGCGGGACGAAGCCTCCCAGCATCCAGGGTCCAAGATGAAGCGGATAGTTATCGGCGGAGGCAAAGCCGATCGTGTAGAGTCCGAGCGTGAGCGCGAATCCAAGTGCGGTAACGACGATCCCCCAACGCAAGAGTCTTTTGTTCGATTTTGATTCGGGTTTGGTCAATCCCTTTTCGGCGAGCGCGATGGTCTCTTTGTAGTTCATGTAACGGAGGAAGGCAAGGAAACCGAAGATGACCAGCAGAACGCTGATGATGCTGAGACATGGGACAAGATCTGAAAACATATTTCCTCTTCAACAATCGATATTGGACTGGCATTATTGTATCAGCCTCCTGTGCTTTTCGATCAGAGTGATTGAATACGAAAGCCTAGGGTTGTGTTCTTACCATGTTCACCATTTTTCCGACTGCATCAATAACCACATCAGGTTGGAAGAACTGGAGGTAGTGGGCGCCATCTTCAACTACAATGTGACTGCTGTTGGTGGAAAGGCTCGCCAACTCATCCTGAATTTTCTCCCAAATAGGGTCAGTGCCGGCGGTCAGGACAATCAGCGGCAGACTGCCGAGAGATTGAGGTGGCGTTGACTTGACTTCATCTTTTCGATTTGCGATTTCCTCATTCCCTACGGCCCGACAGTAATAGGTGCGGTTCTTATTGGCAAGATCGGCTTGATACAGCGATTCGGTTAGTGGGAACCGCCCTCGTTCCGATGTAGGTAGACCAACCACGTTAGATAGGCTGGTCTCCCCGAACAAGTGAGCCACCCCAACGGCGGTTAATAGATGGCAATATTTCCATCCCAAATCATCAAAGAATACTTCGGTAGCATCAAAAGGGTAAATGAGATAATAGTTATCCACCATCGAATCTACCAGTACCATGCCGGCAACTTCCTCTGGATATTGATAGGTAAAATTCCGTACGTGAAGTCCACCTGAGGAATGCCCAACCAACACGAATGGTTCATTGATCCCTGCGTTATGCAATAAGGTATGAAGGGTTTGCGCGACCTGGACACTAGACCTTGGCTTATCCGCGGGATCGGGATCGCTCCAGCCAAAGCCTGCGCGGTCATAGGAACAAACGCGGGTGGTAGCCGCCATTTGTTTTTGAACGAGCGACCACGCAATGACGCCTTTGCCTCCCGAGCCCGCTTCCAAAACCACAGTCGGACTTCCCTCTCCAATACAATAGAGGTGCAGGCGATAGCCACCCACATCCACCAATTGACCAGGTGGCGGATATAGTTTGCGGTCATTTACAGCAGACACATATTGGTATAACGCGCCTGCAATTCCCAATACAGCAATGAATAGGACACCTCTAAACCATATGGTTGCACATCCAGTCTTTGTAAAAATTCCAGGGAATTTACCGAATAAAGATTTCATGGTCTGCCCTTCTTTGTTGAGGAAATTGGATGACTTTTCGGGTGATCAATCAGGTGACAGTCAATTTACAAAGTAGATGACTGTCACCTGATCTTTTTGTTTTTCTATTTACTGCTGACTCTAATGTTGATGTTACCGCTGTTGGCTTGAACGGTGAGTTGTTCGCCGCCGCCGTTGATATCGCCAGCGATCTGATCGCCGTCTGAACTGGCGCCGTCGGTCAATATGACTGTGACGGGCAACTCTGATTTGATATTGCCAAAGTCGGTTTTAAGATCTACGGTCAGTTTTGTGTCGGTGGGCAGGCTGATATCAATGCCGCCAAAATCGGATTTGACAAAGTGTGGACCGACACCTAATGAGCCGCTGAATTCCACTGTGCCACTGTTCGTCTCGATCGTCAGGGTTACGGATTGTGCGTTGGTAATGGTGATGTTGCCAAAATCTGAATCAGCTTTCAGTTTGCCCTTTGCGCCATCGACGGTGATGGAGCCGCTGTTGGCATGCATGTCATAAGAGGCTGCGAAAGCTTGCTCCAATTCGATATCGCCGAAATCATCCTTTATAAAGATTTCCTTGGAAACGTTTATTTTGACAAGCGACACTTCGCCCCTGTTCGTTTCGATGTGGAGTGAATTCGCAGAGCCATTCTCGAATTTTGTGTTGCCGAAATCGGTGTTCGAGTTCAGTTCACCTGTAGCGCGGACTTCATTCAATATAATGGTGCCGCTGTGTGAATCAAGGATGATGTCTTTCCCGCCAGCTTTCTCCAAGGTAACGCCGCCAAAGTCCGAACTCAGGTCAATATTTTCGCTGCCCGCTTTGATGGATGTAGCATTTACTTCGCCGTTATTCGTTTGAACGGTCAAGGCGCCTTCAATATTCTCAAGGGTCACATCGCCAAAGTCGTTCTTGATATCGATATTTCCTTTTGTGCTGACAACACTTACGCTACCGAGATTGTTGTCTACATCCACTGTTGTTTCATTCGGAACTGTGATAACGAAGTCCACAGTATCCGCATTGGCATCGAATATAGGAATATTGGGTGGGCCGGTGTGTATGGTGGGATATTCATACGTAAGAGTTACGGTATTACCAACTTGATCAATATCATATTTGATCTTCTTCACTTCCTCATCTGCCCGAGATTGTGAAGGGGCGTAGGCGGTCTTTACCACCTTGACCTGAATCGTTGTCACATCTGCGCCGATGATTGTGACACTACCTGCACCATCAATCACTTTTAACGTAACTGGGATTTCCGCATCCACCTTGATGGTTTTGTTTTCTTCGGCAGTAGCATAAGCTGGCATTTTTCCCGTGAAGAAATTCCCGCCATTGCCGCGGATACTAAAGAATACCACTGCGCCAACGCCTGTGCATACCAGTGCGAGCGCTATAACTAAAAGGGTGATTACAATCGGTCTTTTCATTTTCGTTCTCCTTGTTGTACGAAGTGCCGCAGTATTAAGTAAATTTGAAATTTGATTTTGGCTTATAAAGCCATTCAAAACTTACTTATTTGTGAAACCAGCGGTATGATGTTCTCACTTCGTTTGACAGGAGTTTTGGGAAAAAGTTTCAGATTTTTACCCGTCATTGCGAACCCCGATAGGGGTGAAGCAATCTCTGCCCGTGCGAGGGGATTGCTTCGTCGTCGCTCCGCTCCTCCTCGTAATGACGAAGGTTGAGTGAAACTTTTCCCGATTTACCCTGTCTAACCCTGTAGAGACTGTATGCCAGACACCGAACAACTTCTCATCCAGCGCGCGCAGAAGGGCGATCACGATGCCTTTGCCGCGCTCGTGGATGAACACCAACGCTATGTCTATAACCTTGCGTTGCGCGTCGTGAAAGATGAGAACGAAGCGCTCGACCTCACGCAGGAGACCTTCGTCCGCGCCTGGACTGCGCTCCCGAATTTCAAGGGGCAGTCGCAATTCCGCACGTGGCTGTATCGCATTGTCACCAACTTGTGCTACAACCGCCTGCCCAACCTTCGCCGTTCCCTCAACGATCTTGGTGATGATGTGATGGAAGATATCCCCGAGACAAATTTCAACGCCCCTGCCAGTGAATTTGAAACCAATGAAACAAGACAATACTTGCATCAAGCGATCGACGCGCTTGATGCCAATTACAAATTACTCATCACCTTGCGCTATCAGAACGAACTTTCCTACGACGAGATCGCCTCAACGCTTAACCTGCCGCTTGGCACTGTTAAAACGGGCATTTTCCGCGCGAAAGAACAACTCCGCAAATCGCTCGTTCACCTGGAGGACTCATGGATAACCGCCTAAAACAAGATGCGCTCATTGAAGACGCGCTCAACTCACAGCCGCTTGCGCCGATGCCGCGTAGTATCACAGTTGATGTGATGGCGCGCATTCAAAAAGATGCAAGACCGGCACTCATCACATGGAATGACTTTGCGTTGAGTTTGGTCATTGCCTTATGCATTGGCGCTTTGTTCTTCACCCTGCAAAATCTGCCGCCTGTTATGTTGGTAAAGATACGCATTCAGGGAATTCTCTTGTATCAGGATTTTCTGGTGAATATGCGTTGGCTGATCCCCGCCATCTTCTTTGGACTGGCGGCGTTGCTGTCTGCGATGACAATTCCCTATTTGCGAAAGCAACTGACGAATTAAACCAAAACGCCCCGCGCAGACAATTGCGCGGGGCGTTCTTTTTCTTTAATCCAACTTTTGCAGGATGTGACTGACAGCCGTGGATGCGGGACCACCGAGCGATTGGATCAACGCAGTTTTCGCGTTGGGGATCTGGTTCGCTTCAGCCTGACCCCGCAGCTGGGTGACTGCGTCGACAGCCTGATACAAGCCGGCAGCGCCTCCAGCAAATCCGCGCGCTTTCATGCCGCCCATTGTCGCGCAGGGGATTTTGCCTTTGAGCCCGATCGAACCATCGGATGCCAACTTCCAGCCGCTGCCTTTAATGGCGAAGCCCGCTGCTTCTAGTTGTAGTGCAGCATAGATACTGAATACGTCATGATATTCGAAAAAGTTAATCTCATCGAGCAGGACCCCAGCCTGTTTCATCGCTTTGCCTGCGGAAATTTGCGCTGTGTCGAAGTACAACATATCTTTTCTATCGTGCAATGCCAATGTGTCAGAGGAAGCGGCGGAGCCGGAAACTTTCACGAGAGGATTCTTGAATTCGGAGGGGAGCAGGTCGCGACGCGTCAGAACGAGCGCGGCAGCGCCATCCGCATTGGGAGCCATATCAAACATGTTGATGGGGTCGCTGACCATTTCCGCTTTGGCGTAGGTCTCGGCTTTGATAGCTTTGCGGAACATCGCATTTTTATTGGCAACGCCGTTGGCGTGTGCGGTGAGCGCAAAGCCTGCAAAACCATCCTTTGGAACTTGATGCTCATGCATATAGCGTTTCATCAAGAGCGCGGCTTGTGCCGTGGTGGTCATGCCTTGTACAGCTTCAAAATCGGAATCACTGGTCGTGGCGAGAGCCTCTTCAACACCGGAGCCGATCTTATCGGTGAACTTCTCCACGCCGACGACAAGTGCCACATCCACCATGCCGCTCGCGACGGCAAAATAACCTTGTCGCAAAGCTGCGCCACCTGAGGCACCTGCCGCTTCGAGTGTCACAGCTTCAATACCAAGCATGCCTGCATAGTCCGCGAGCAACACACCGAGGTGCGCCTGGTTGGAAAGATTCGGTGCGAACATGTTGCCCACAAATAACGCTTGCGGCTTAAGTCCGCCCGAATCTTTGACCGCATCTTGAATAGCGGCGAAGGCAAGCTCGCGTAGACCAATGTCCCAATGTTCGCCAACTTCTGTTTGTCCAATTCCTGCGATTACTACATCTGTCATTTTGTCTCACTTTGAAGAAAAAAGAAATTTTGGGTTTTCATCTGCCAGTTCATGGGTGATTTCTGAAGGTCCGATCAATTTCAATGTGCTATCCTTGGGCGGCTCCATGTGCATCTTCACGGGGTAGTCCGCGCCGCCCGGAGCGACGATAAAGGCATAGCCTGTTTTATCGGTGAGGGCGCCAACTTCGCCGCCGAATTGCAAGGTGACGATGAACATTGCGTCCTCGACAGGTGTGTCTTCCGTGTCAAGTTCACCGTTGTTATTCACATCAAGGAACGCATATCCTGAGAAAAAGGAATCCACAATTGCTTGGATGGTTGGCGTTGCGGGCTTTGGAGCACAACCTGTTATTGTTGCAATTAGCAGAAAAACGATCGCAAGTTTACGAATGGTAAGGGTCATATGATTTTATTGGTGGCTAGATGTAATCAGTCGTGATCACCCGTTTCATTTTATCTTTTGTTTCCCGTTTTTTGTTTATTCATCCAATACCAAACCGCCCAAAACATGGCGAAGATGATTAGCCCATCTGTGCCGGGGGCGAAGAAAAGTTCGGTGCCTGGTTTGAACTTGACGAACCCTTCCACGATCAATTGCGCGGTGATGGCATTGGTCATGTTGTGGGCGATATAGGCAGGCCAGACCGAATCGGTTTTGAGGCGTAGTTCCCCAAAAACAAATGCGATCGGGAAGACTGCGACCACTCCTATAATGATGAAACCGGTCACGCCCATGCTGGTATAGCTATTGATGGCATCGTTTCCGAGAAAGAATAGCCAGTATGGAATATGCCAAAGGCTCCAGATGATGCCTGTCAGTAGATGATTTTGGATATTGCTCAGCCCCAGCGCCTGAAAGCGTGGAGTGAGATACCCGCGCCATGCAAATTCTTCGCCGATGTTCTTAACCAACGAAGCGGCAAACCCTATAACAATAATTTGCAGGAGGGTTGGGAAGCCTTTGGTTGTTAGTCCATCAAATGTTGCAACTCCGAATAATCCAGCGACGAGCAAGGTAAGCGTGATGGTAACGGGATAGAGGAGAAAAGCAAACGTATACCAGCCCAGATTGCCTTTTAAGTTTAGGCGCAGACCAAAATCACTCCAGCCGTCCCTGCCTAGTCCGCGCAATATTAAGCTGGTGACTAGCGGACCGAGAATCCAGATCAGGATGCCCAAGCTTTGCTGTGGGCTTGGGCTGGGGATTTGTTGATTAATCCATACGCCGAGCCAGCCACAACCAAGAGCAACGATGGAGAAGATGATGATGTTGCGGATTGATTTCGATTTGTTCACATTGTCCTATTGTTGTTATGAATGATTGGCGGTTGAGACGCAAGCAGTCGAGACTACAGCTTTCATGTAATTTTTTATTAGCTGGTTAGTGCTGGTTTCGATACGGGCTTCGCCCTACTCAACCAGCGGTGCATAACTATTATTTCCAAATGCTCTTCAAAAATTTGACCTTCTCCAATGTCTGATAACTTTGTCCGCCTTCGTGACCGTTATAGGGATAAACCTTGATGTCTTTTTCGCCAGCCCAGTGATTGTAGGCGGCATAGACGGTCGAAGGCGGGCAGACTTGATCCATTAAACCAGTGCAGAAGAGCGCTTTTGCTTTGGCGCGCGCGGAGAAATTGACTCCATCAAAATAGGAGAGCGTGTTGAAGACCGTATCCACTTTATCGCGATGGACGTGGCAATATTCGGCGATCTCTTTGTAGGGATAAGTATCCACGATCTCGGTGGCGTGGCGATAGTGGCAGAGGAATGGCACATCGGGCATAGCAGCGACCACCTCAGGAACGAGTCCTGCCGCGGCGATGGTGATGCCTCCGCCTTGCGAGCCGCCAGTCACGGCGATTTGTGAGGCATCGATATCTGGGTGACTGCGTGCCGCATCAATCGCGCGAACGGCGTCTGTGAAGACGCGACGGTAGTAGTAATGCTTCGGGTCGAGAATCCCTTTGGTCATGCTGCCGGGATAATGAGCGTTGCCGCCATCGGCATAAAGATCAGGTGTGTCACCTACAGACCACGTACTGCCTTGTCCGCGGGTGTCCATGACGAAATGGGCATAGCCTGCACTTGCCCAGAGCAGCCAGTCGAAGCCGAATTGACGTCCGCCGCCGTAGCCGATGAATTCGACAACGCAAGGGAGGGGCACAGTGCGTTGTGCTCTTTGTGCAGGAAGAATCAACCAGCCTTTGACGGGTTGTCCGCCGAAGCCTGCGAATGTGACATCGAAAATTTCCTGCGCAACGAGACCGTAGTCCACTTTTTCGAAGGTGGCGTTGAGCGGATGTTTGCGTGTTTCATCCAATGTGGATTGCCAGAACGAGTCGAAGTCCGCGGGTTCGTCGCGTGCCGGGAGGTAGGTTTTGAGTTCGTTGAGTGAGATGTCAAAGAATGCCATGAAAGTCTCGGGAATTGGGAATCGTAAACTGGGATTTGGGAGTCGTGAGTCAGAAAAACCTTTTCCCGAATCACGATTCCCGATTTACGTTATTTCATTTGCAATTTTCCACGATATCTTACATACGTGGCGTAATCAATTTCACTGCGGCGGGCGATGTAATCACGGGTTTTCATTGCCAAGCCAGCGCGGAGCGGAGCTTTGTCAGTGACGGTGATGTCGAAGGCGTCGGAGCCAGCTCCGGAGCCGAAAGAGACGCAGAGAATCCGGTCGCCGGGTTGGGCGATGTCGAGAGTCGCGGTGAGTCCGATCATCGCTGCGCCCGCGTATGTATTCCCGATCACAGAGACTAAGAGTCCGGGTTCGATCTGGTCCATGGAAAATCCGAGTTGCGATGCGACGCGTTGCGGGAACTTGGTGTTGGGCTGGTGGAAGATTGCCCACTTGTAATCTTTGGCGGTGGTGCCGGAGGCTTCCATCATATGCGTGGCGGCTTCGGTGACGTGTTTGAAATAAGCAGGCTCGCCCGTGAAGCGCATGCCGTGTTCGGGATACTTCGCGTCGGAGCGTCGCCAGAAATCGGGCGTGTCGGTGACGTAGGAATACGACGAGTTGATGATCGCCAGCGACTCTTCGGCGGGACCGACAATGTACGCGCCGCCGCCCGCGCCCGCGGTGTATTCAAGCGCGTCGCCGGGTTTGCCTTGCGCGGTGTCCATGCCGATCGCCATGGCGTAATGTCCCATGCCCGAGCCGACCAAGCCCATCGCGGCGACTAGCGCTTCGGTGCCGGCTTTGCAGGCGAATTCCCAATCGGCGGCTTGCGTGTTGGGGACGGCGCCAATCGCCTCAGCGACCAAGGTGGAAGTTGGTTTCACCGCATAAGGGTGGGACTCAGACCCGACCCAGACCGCCCGCAATTCGGTCGGGTCAATTTGCGCGCGGAGCATGGCGTTGCGCGCGGCTTCAATGGACATGGTGATGACATCTTCATCGAGTCCGGGGACGGCTTTCTCTTTGATGGGAAGTCCGCCTTTGCCGCCTGTCCATACGCGCGCGACTTCCTTCGCGGGCAGACGATAACGCGGCACGTACGCGCCGTAGCCAACAATGCCAACAGGCTTGACGGGTTTGAGTAATGTGGGGGAGTGTGTGTGAGGGGTTGTCATTTAGTGACCTTCTTTATAAGTTATTGACACGCAATTAATCTTAAACTTTCATCTAGTCTTTTCGCATGTGCAACGAGATAATCAAAACCGTATTTCTTGAGTTCTAAATATTCTGGACTTAAATCCATATATACGAGTGCTGTGCATCGAGTAAATACAACATAGACACCATAATCTGTAGCAAATATTGAGCTACAAGATTCGCAATCTCCAATATCTCCTGCATCGTATGGGATTATTCCTTCTTGTGATTCTACTTGACTTGCGCCTGTGAACATATCACTCTGTTCACTATTTGATGCAAATAAATAGATCCTTACATTTCCTGCTTTACTGCCATCTTTTGCCAATATTTCTTGTTCTTTGCCTCGAGCGGAATTGTAATAATACGGTTCAATGTCAGTGATATTCCCTGCATTAAAACCAGGAGGTAAATCGCCTTCTCTAATTAGGATAGGAGCAATGTCAACATATCCTAACCGCCAATAGATGTATTTCTCACGAAAGAAAGGTACAACAACACATACAAATATAATTAATCCTATCCCGATGATGATTCCGAGTTGCCATTTGTTTTTGACATTCATGTTGTATGCTCGCATGCCAAAACTTTGACGTCAATCCTGTCTGCTTGAAAATCTTCGGTGCGGACTAAAGTCCTGCCTTAGTGCGTGGAAGCCCTGCGGGCTGAGGAGCGAGTCGGCTTTTAGCCGACTTCCATGAGCTGAGGGAGGGATTTATCCCGCTCCGATGCCAACCGGCTTGACGGGTTTGAGTAAAGTGGAGGAGTGCGTGTGAAGGTTGTCATTCGTTTTCCTTATCAACCATAAACATCTTCCTGAATTCATCAACTATTTTATGTGCCGTCATTGGAATATTGCCAATCAAGTCACTTGTCGAGATTTCTCCAGGTTTGGTTGGTTCATTATTTGAAATCTCAGATATCTTTTGAAAAATGGGTTTTGGGTCTATTCCTTTTTCTTCTGCCGCCACATAAATGCGTGCTAGGTGGTTTTCGTCATCAGGACGGTAATGTATACCATCCAACATTGAGATTGCAACTAAACCTCTTGTCAACCAAATTTCATTACCTGTTGCTTCTAAATGCTGAATTGCTCTTATACCGTACCAGGCTAGCAAGTAGCTGAAAGGCATTGGAATAGGTTCACCTTCACGTAAATCTTTGGAATTTATATGATGTTCATTGATTATTTGTCTGATTTCTTGGCGCTCATCAATAGATGCACTAATATATATTTCGTAGGAGTTATCCAAGAATTCATAAACATTGTTTTCAAAGCTGGCGTATGAGACAGTGGCATTGGAATTATCTACACTCTTATGTGATGCGAGTTGGAATAACTGTTTTTTGTATGTTTCAAAATTCATAATCGATTTCCGTTTAGTAGCTTATATATACCAAAAATTTGACATCAATCCTGCCTGCTTGAAAATCTTCGGTGCGGACTAAAGTCCTGCCTCAGTGCGTGGAAGCCCTGCGGGCTGAGGAGCGAGTCGGCTTTTAGCCGACTTTCACGAACTGAGGCAGGGATTTATCCTGCCCAGGCTTGGCAGGTTTGAGGAGGGTAGGGGAGTGTATGAGGGTTGTCATTTACTAATTCCTAAAGATTCCAATCTTTATACAACTACCATATCTGTTTTTGTATTTACTGAGCGCTAATCTTGCGCAAAAGCGTAAGCTAACGTTCCTATACATATTGACAACAAGAAATATATTACTAACAAGAAAATTCCGTTACTTTTTGATGTGCTCTTTTTAGAAAATATAAGGGAACCGAGAATTGCGTAGGGAATAGACGATACACCAAAAACTATAAAATAATATAAAACTCTATGTGCAACGTTAGTCATGTTCGTTGGCATGTTTGCTAAATCTCTTATTACGAAATAAAACACTTGACCTCCAAGTAGTAATATTGCTTGGAGTATTACTACATTTGCATTCCAAGCCAACGCAGAAACAAATAAGAATAAAAGAAACCCAATTAATGCACCTGCTAAAGGTCTTGGTAAGCCAAACAATTTTGACTCAGGGGTTTCCTCTTTGCTCTCTTGTTTTGCAGATGTTTTATTCATGTTTACATCTTCCAAACATACCAAAACTCTGACGTCAAACCTGCCTGCGGTTTTCAACGGACTCTGTCACGGACTCACGGATAGAAACGGATTAGGTCTCATCTTGCATTTCCATCCACTTGGTGATTTCTTTCAACACGGTTTTTAAATCCCGTTTGATATTACCTGTCAATGGCGATGCAGATACATTACCACTTTCGTTGTGGAAGTGATGAGGAGCATTGGGAAGATTTCCGTAATGAGGCGAGTTGTCCCAGCGCAAGAGTGGGACGCTGGTAAACAGTTGATAGGCATAATCCAGTGATTCAGGTTCGATGTGAATCCAGATTTGCAAAGTATGGTCTTTGGGTAACTGACTGCGGAGTTTGGCTTCCAGCCTGCCTGAGGGAGTCTCATCGTAGTTGACGACACGTGTATTTTGGATAAGATCGTTCTCTTGCAATATCTCCAAAATATCGTCAACGATTTTGTTCATGGCGCAAATCCTGATAGGTCTTTTGCCAGTCCGTCAGCATGGAACGGGCGGACTTCCAAGCCAGCCAGTCATCTTCCTGTGCAGGTGTGGCTTTCCCTTTCAGGCGCGCGGTGAATTTGTCAAAGTCCGTCCCATATTTGTTCTCCATTTTCTTGATTCGGCGGCGGTAATAGTTCACCTTGCTTCGCACAGTGACGATTGCCATATCCCATAGCGCATCTTCGACGGTGGAAAAGTGTTTTGCCGCGACTAATGAGTTTGCTACCTTGTTCAATACTGAACTTGGAGATTGATGAAGTGCCATTCTTGCTCCTTTTGGAGAATTATACTCTTGTAAAAAAACTACACATACCAAAACTTTGACTTCAAACCTGCCTGCTTGAAAATCTCGGCAACTTGTTCAATGCTTCGTCCATGATAATCCAAGGACAGGCGGTTGTGGTACCAGAGTTTGGATAGTTCCCAAACTTGATTGATCGTGAGAATTTCTCCGCGTTCGAGATTGTTTCGAGTGCACCATTTGTCAATCCATTCTTCCGACCGGAAGAGCAGCATCGTTGCTCAGGTGAAGGTCAAATCATCGTACCAGTGAGAGAAAGAGAGTGGAAAGTGGACAAGTAGCATGTCACTCTGAGGGAGCGGTTGTTGCGACCGAAGAGTCTCGGTTTGTCGCGGTAGAGACCCTTCGCTTCCGCTCAGGGTGACATTGTTTATGGTTATTTGCCCGTCTTTGATTTCTAATTTCGCCAACTCATTACTCTCTGTGCAAACGGCTTCGATAACCGCGTCCGTGTGAAGCGCAGCGGGGATGCCGAGCATGTCCCAGGCGCAGTTGGCGTAGTAGGTCTTTCCATTGGCATGGACTTTGAAATCCGTGGGAATCCCTGAGAACGGGTTTGCCATGCGAATGGTCAAGGTCTCTGGTTCGAGGAAGAAGGCGTGGCGGTTATGTAATTCCTTGTAATATTCGCTTGCTTCTTCAGTTGAGATGTTAAAGTGTGCGGCGGTGACGTCCACGCTGGGCGGGAGTGTCGTGTCCGCGAAGTGGGAGTAGACGAAGTGTCGGATTTGCCAGAGGAGAGTTTCATTCATAGGTTTGGTAGGGGCGACGTTCTGTCGCCCTGTAACCTGTAAGTATTTCGTTTGATTCCAACAACATGGGCGGGGTCCCCCCGCCCCTACGAGGACATTCCCTTCAAAATTTCTTCGGCGCGATCGATGCGTACAACTTTTTCGACAACCATTTGTGCGGCGACTTTTTCGATGAGATCGCCCGTCGCACCTGCGGCGATAGCAACTTGGCGTGCGTGTAGCGACATGTGTCCGCGTTGGATGCCTTCAGTGGCTAAAGCGCGGAGGGCTGCCATATTTTGGGCGAGTCCCACTGAGACGATAATCTCTGCAAGTTCCGACGCTCTCACCACGCCCATCAATTTGACCGAGGCTTGCGCAGCCGGGTGGACTTTGGTCGCACCACCGACGATGCCAACTGCCATGGGCATTTCAAGCGTGCCGACGAGATTGCCGTCTTTGTCTTTGCCCCAGGTGGACAATGAGGTGTATTTGCCAGAACGAGCGGCATAGGCATGTGCGCCGGCTTCGATGGCGCGCCAGTCGTTGCCAGTGGCGATGACGACCGAGTCCACGCCGTTCATGATGCCTTTGTTGTGGGTTGCCGCGCGGTAGGGATCGGATGCGGCAAATGCCCAGGCTTCGATGATCCCATCACGGACTTTTTCACCGGAGAAATCTCCGAATGCGAGCTCTTTGACTGGAATGGTACAACGCGCACGTGCAAGACGATGATCTGCAAGGTTGGAAAGGATACGCAAGTGAACACGTCCGCCTGTGATGGCTTCGATGTGGGGGGCTAGTCGTTCGCAAGCGGTGTTGACGGCATTCGCTCCCATCGCGTCACGGACATCATAGATGAGATGAACAACAATGAATGGTCCAATGGGAGAATCGCTGATCACGCGGACTTCAATATTTCGTGCGCCGCCACCGAATTTCTTGAGGACGGGGTCAACCGAGTCCGCTTCGGCGAGGAGTTTATCTTTATGTTCCAAGATGGAGAGCTGTGCCAGATGCACATTGGGAAGATCGAGCACTTGCATTTGTCCGATCATGTGCGGTTCGGTGGTCGTAGCTTGGAATCCGCCGCCGAGACGGGCGAGTTTTGCCATGAACGATGCGCCCGCTACAACTGATGGTTCTTCCAGGGTCATAGGCACGAGCACATCTTTGCCGTTGACTTGGAAGTTCAATGCGATTCCGATGGGCAGGCTGTATAAGCCGATCACATTTTCGATCATGTGGTCGGCGGCTTCAGGGGCGAGTCCGCCTGTAGTAAAGGGGAGCAGGCTTTCGGGAGTCTGATTCGAGGCTTCCGCCAGTTTTGCGTGGCGTTCTGCGAGAGTCATGTTGTAAAAGCCGGAGATGCGGGAAGTTGTCATGTTTTCACCTTTTATACTTGAATACATTCTATTGTACTCTTCCTCCAAAATCTATCAAATTTAATCAAAATGGATATAATACTTAATGAGGTGTCTTTGTTATGCTTTTAACGCGGGAACAACTTCAGGAAAGACTCATTGCTTTACATAAAGCCAGCCTGGAGCTGGTGAAAGATGTCTCTTTGGAGACTTTATTGGAACGTATCGCGACCGTGGCGTGTGAACAATCTGACGCGCGGTATGCGGCGTTGGGGGTATTGGACGATGAAGGGAATTTGGTCAAGTTCATTTCCGTTGGGCTTAGCGAAAAAGAGATCAAGCGTATGTCACATCCGCCGGAGGGACATGGTCTGATCGGGGCTTTGATGGATGCGCGCGAGCCGTTGCGCATACCAGAAATTTCAAAACATCCGAAATCGGTTGGTTTCCCTGCGCATCACCCGCCGATGAAGTCGTTTTTGGGTGTGCCGATCCGCACCAGCGACCGGCAGTTGGGACAGATCTACCTGACTGAAAAAAAAGATGGCTTGGAATTTACTGCGGATGATGAGAAGATCATCCAAATGTTGGCGACTTATGCGGCAGCCGCGATCCAGAACGCCATTTTGATGGATCAGATGAAGGAACGTGACCTGGCATTGACACGCCGCACAACGGATATGGCTCTGTTGAACAGTATCGCCTCCACGCTGACCTCCAGCCTGGAACTGGACGAGATTCTTAATAAGACCCTGGGGCATGTGATCCGCTACTTGAAGGTGGAAGCCGGCGAGATCTTCCTCTTGGAAGAGGATAAAAAGACCCTCCGTATGGTTCTACATCGCGGACAGGCGGCAGAAGCCTTTTGGACACAGAATCTTTTCACGGTCGGCAGTGGTTATATTGGTCTGGTGGCTGAAGCTCGTGTTCCAGTGGTTAGTAAAGACTTGAAAAAAGACGAGCGTTTTCTGCGCGATGCGGTGGTGAAGGCTGGTTTCCATCAGATGGTGGGGATTCCATTACTTTCGATTGATAACTTGATCGGTGTGATGAGTGTCGCCACGCAAAAAACTGATCCGCTTGATGAGCAAAGTGTCCAAATGATGGCAGCTGTGGGGAATTGGGCTGGTTTGGCAATTGAAAATGCGCGTTTACATGCGAGTGCCCGTCGTGCGGCTGTGCTGGGAGAGCGTGATCGTATTGGCATGGACCTGCATGACGGTATCATTCAATCCATTTATGGCGTGGGGTTGTCGCTTGAAAGTGCGCTGCATTCCGTTGATGATGATCCTGATGATACAAAAAAGCGTGTTCAACGCTCAATCGATGGTTTAAACCAGGCTATTCGCGATCTGCGCTCTTACATTTTAGATCTACGACCACGTCAATTGGGTAGTGAAGGCTTGATCAACGGCATTAAACGCTTGATCGCTGAGTATCGCGCCAATACTTTTGCAGAAGTTCGTCTTACTGAACCTGATTCAGACTTGAAAGAGTTATCTCAAGCGCAAGCATTGACCTTGTTTCATATCTGTCAGGAGGCTTTGGCGAATGCAGCCAAGCATGCCAAGGCAAAAAATGTTCAAGTTGCACTTTGGACAACAGATGACCGCGTCTTGATGGAGATCAATGATGATGGCAATGGTTTTGATATGGATCAACTGAACGTCTCCATCGGTCATGGGCTAGCCAACATGCAGACACGTGCTCATTCAGTGGGTGGTGACGTCGATATATCATCGGTGTTGAATGAAGGTTCAACAATTCTTGTGTGGGTGCCGCGTCATAACAAGTCATAAAACTACGAATCGAATTTTCTTTAACATTGAATCCCGAGATTCAGTGATTCAAAAACATTGACTCGTTCAAAATTTCTAAAACAGTTTTTTAACAACCGACCTCTATATTTGCTGGATACCAGATAAATCAGCTTAATGACCCCAGATGTGGGGGTGTGGATAACTTTTTCGGGCGTACATGGCTGAAACGAGTGTTCTATGAAAAAAACGATTTCAAAATCTTCACACATTGAATCTTTAACATTGACCGACCTTAAAAAACCGGAAGTTTTTAACCTAGCGTAGGCTTTGCGTGTTGTTATTTTCAGTATATATCTGCTAGAATGATGGCACGCTGAAATCTGGATGTGCTGAACGGTACGCATCTTAAGTCCCGCAAGTTTTATTACAAATAAAAAATTGATCATAAATGAGCCGCTGACGAAGCGGTTTAGTTCGACAGTCTCTCATCACGGTGCAATGGAGTTATTATGAATGCAGAACAGGCCTGGCAATCAGTACTTGGACAACTTCAAATGGAAATGCCGCGTGCGTCCTTTGACACCTGGGTACGTGATACCAAACCTGTTTCGTATCAAGATGGCGTTCTGACAGTTGGGGTAAGTAACGCTTACGCTCGTGATTGGCTTGAAAACCGCCTCGCCAGCACTGTGAATCGTCTCCTAGTTGGGATTTTGAACTCATCAGTGGATGTAAACTTCATTGTTAATGGCAATGAAGTAGAGCAAATTGTGGATGAAGCACCTCAAACCAAGCCGGAAGCTGTTTATGCCTCCGAGCAACCTCGCAGCCTCAGCATTAATCCGCGGTATGTATTCGATACCTATGTTGTCGGCTCTGGTAATCGTTTGGCACATGCCGCTTGTCTGGCTGTTGCTGAAAAACCTGCGCGCGCCTACAATCCCTTGTTCTTATATGGCGGTGTGGGACTTGGCAAGACCCATTTATTGCACGCCATCGGCAACGCCTGTCATGGACGCGGACTGAATGTGCTCTACGTTTCATCCGAAGAGTTTACCAACGACATGATAAGTGCGATCCGTACTCATACCAATCAGGCTTTCCGCGAGAAGTATCGCTCCGCCGATGTGTTATTGGTGGATGACATCCAGTTCATTGCTGGTAAAGAATCCACACAGGAAGAATTCTTCCATACGTTCAATACCTTACACGGACAGGATAAACAGATCATTGTTTCATCCGATCGTCCGCCGAAGTCCTTAAATACGTTGGATGAACGTCTGCGCTCCCGCTTTGAGTGGGGACTGACTGCGGATATCCAGCCGCCTGATCTCGAAACTCGTCTTGCCATTTTGCGTTCGAAAGCGGAACGCACGGGCCGTCAGATCTCTGATGATATTCTGGAAACGGTTGCCCGACGTGTACAGTCCAATATTCGTGAATTGGAAGGCGCTTTGAACCGTATCCTTGCGTTTGCTGATCTAAGCGGTTCTTCGTTGACGCCAAGTCTTGTAGAAATGGCACTAGCGGACTTATTACCGCAAAAACGGAATGTGTCCCCGGCTAAGATACTTGAAGCAGTTGCTGATTCCGAAGGGATTAAGGTTGAAGATTTGATAGGGCAGAATCGTTCTGCCAAAATCGCCACTCCGCGCCAATTGGCGATGTATATTTTGCGGCAATATAACGAGATATCGTTGCCGCAAATCGGCGAATTGCTTGGAGGGCGCGATCATACAACTGTTATGTACGCAACTAAGAAGGTGAATGAAGATGAAAAACTAAGGACCCGTGCCAAGAAAATTTGGGAAAATTTATACAGTCAAGCTGTAGCGATATAGTCAATCAGCCCCGAGGAAACTCGGGGTTTTTATTTACCTGGAGCTGTGACCAACTCTGAGGAAATGCCATCCCTTCGAGATTAGGCTCTTTATCGCACAGGCTAAGATAACTCCGAATGAGTGTGATGGTTATAGATGTAATCATCGGTAAGTCCGAACCCCGTAGGGGTGATATTTTTGTTTCTGGGGGAGAGTCAGTTTGGGAGACGAAGCAAATTTCGGCTTCGGATGAAGCGGTCCTGTGATATAATCCCGCCGCTTCTAAAAGAAGCACATCTTGCCTGGGACGGGCATTGAGCGTCCTTGAGCGGGTCATCAAATCCCGCTAAACTCATTCTGCTTCACGCCACTTTGTGCGCGTTGGTAGGCAGAACTGTAAGGAGAAAAATGGCAGTTATTTCCATGAAAGCCCTGCTTGAGAGTGGTGTGCACTTTGGACATCGCACCAACAAGTGGGACCCCCGTATGAAGCCGTACATTTTCACAGAGCGTAACGGTATTCACATCATTGACCTGCAACAGACTTCCAAGTTGTTGAACCAGGCTTACAATGTGATCCGCGATATTGCTGCGAATGGCGGTAATGTTTTGTTCGTTGGTACCAAGCGCCAGGCACAGGAAACTGTGGCTGAGGAAGCTGCACGTTGCGGCATGCCCTACGTAACCGAGCGCTGGATGGGTGGTATGCTCACCAACTGGACCACCATGCATGCTCGTATTCAGGAACTTGAGCGCCTTGAGAAGATGCGCGATACGCATGAACTTGAGCGTCTGACCAAAAAAGAAGGCTTGCTGATCGGACGTGAAATTACGCGTCTCACCACCCGTCTTTCTGGTACTCGTTCCATGAAGCGCCGCCCCGATTTGATCTTCATCATCGATGTCGGTCGCGAAGAGTCTGCGGTGCATGAAGCCAACTTGTTGGGTATTCCCATCGTCGCGATGGTGGATACGAACTGCAATCCGTTGAATATTGATTATGTGATCCCTTCCAATGACGATGCCATTCGCGCCATCAAGCTGTTGGTCGCGAAGGTTGCCGACGCTGTGCTTGAAGGTAAGGCCTCCCGCAAGGAAGAGGATATTGACGACAAGCCCGCTGAAGTGGCAAAGACTGATAAGCCCTCCCGCAAGGGTCCCAAGGTTGTTGAAACCGACGTTGAGTTGGCAGATGATGCACTCCTTGGCGAATCCACGCTGGCAAAGATGGCTCCCAAAAAGGATGTTGTTGTTGAGATCCCTGTAGTTGAAGCACCTGCGGTTGAGACGCCTGCAACTGATACTCCCACAGAATCGGCCCCTGCCGTTGAAAAACCTGAGTAATCGAACGAAAGCAATAAGAAGGATACATCGAGATGGAAATTACGACTGAAATGATCAAAGAATTACGCGGTGCGACTGGTGCCGGAATTTTGGACTGTCGCAAAGCGTTGACCGAAGCAGACGGCGATTATCAAAAGGCTGTGGATTGGCTGCGTGAAAAAGGTATGGCAACCGCCGCCAAACGCGCCGACCGCGATGCATCGCAGGGTGTTGTTGAACTGTATTCCCATGGTGGTGGACGTGTGGGTGTGATGGTTGAAGTGAACTGCGAGACCGACTTCGTTGCCCGTTCTGAGAAATTCCGTGAATTGGCGCATGAACTTGCTTTGCAGATCGCTGCCTCAGCCCCTCGCTACCTCAAGGCTGAAGAGATTCCTGCTGAAGTGCTTGAACACGAAGCCGAGATCGCCCGCGCCCGTGCCGTTGAAGAAGGCAAGCCCGAGAACGTGATGGAAAAGATTGTGTCAGGACGCCTTGAGAAATTCAAGGATGAAGTTGTCCTTTCCCGGCAGGCTTACATCCGCGACGAATCCCTCACCGTGGAGAAGTTGATACTCTCAACCGTAGCCGCCATCGGCGAAAATGTGATCGTCCGCCGCTTCCAGCGCTGGGAGCTGGGTGAAAGTTTGAAAGGTTAATCAATATTGAAATGACCAACCATCGGGTTGGTCATTTTTATAATTTCATCCATCATGCGGTGGGTGAATGAAAAAGGAGTATTATGGGCGACTTCAAATATAAACGTATTCTGCTCAAGTTAAGTGGCGAGACCCTGGCTAGCAAATCTGGCTATGGCATTGACGTGGACGAAGCTGAGTCCATTGCCGGGCGCATCAAGGAAGTGCATGAAACTGGTTTAGAGATTGCCGTGGTGATCGGCGCTGGAAACCTGTGGCGTGGCAAACAGGGTTTGGAACATGGCATGGATCGTTCCACCGCAGATTATATGGGTATGCTTGCCACGGTGATGAATGCCATGGCTTTGATGGATGCGCTTGAGCGTCAGGGTGTTTATACCCGCGTGCTTTCCGCGATCGAAATGCGTGCGATTGCCGAACCGTATATCCGCCGGCGCGCCATTCGGCATCTGGAAAAGGGGCGGGTGGTGATCTTCGGCGCCGGGACGGGAAATCCGTTCTTCTCGACCGATACAGCTGCTGCGCTCCGAGCGACCGAGATCGAAGCTGACATCGTTATCAAAGCTACTAAAGTAGATGGGGTATACGACTCAGACCCAAAGAAAAACCCCAACGCGGTCAAGTTCGACTCCTTGAACTATATTGATGTGATCAACCGCCGTTTGGAGGTGATGGATAGCACTGCCATCACGCATTGTATGGAAAATAAATTGCCGATCCTGGTCGTAAATATGTGGGACAACCATGCGCTCCTGGCGGCACTCCGCGGCGAAGCGGTTGGTACTTTGGTCCACGGATGAGCTTTCATAACCTGAACGGGAGAGAAGCATTTCTCTCCCGTTTTTTATTTTTGAGAGTCTATCCGCCTGCTTCAAAACCTCTCACACCTTTGTTTCTCCGTGGCGTTTTTCGTCGTTTTGGTGTATCCTTAACATTACAATTATTTCAAATTTCAGGAGATTGCGGTGATTAAAGATATCCTTACTGACGCTGAACATCGCATGCGTAGTGCCATTCAAGTCCTTCATGATGATCTGGCAGGTATTCGGACGGGACGCGCAAGCCCTGCTCTGGTTGAGAAACTCTCGATCGAATATTATGGGGCGCCCACACCTCTGCAGCAACTTGCTTCGATCAGTGTCCCTGAACCGCGGACATTGACGATCAAGCCTTTTGATGCAACTACACTCAAGGTGATCGAGAAGGCGATTCAAACCTCAGACTTGGGTTTGAATCCCAATAATGATGGCAAGGTCATCCATCTCAACCTGCCTCCATTGAACGAACAACGCCGTCGTGATCTGGTTAAGACCGTACATCATCGCCTGGAGGAGGCGCGCATTGCCATTCGTAACATTCGGCGTGATGCGCACAATGATCTGCGTGACTTTGAAAAGGAAAAATTGATCACTGAAGATGAATTGGAACGTGGGGAGACGGAATTGCAAAAGTTAACCGACCGCTTCGTGGAAGAGATCGGTGAGCTTGGCAAGAAAAAAGAAGTCGAGATCATGGAAGTATAGGCGCTTGCTTTTTGCCTGTAATATTTAATGACAAAATCCCCAATGAATATCCCCGTTGCTAAATTGCCCCAGCACGTTGCCATGATCATGGATGGTAATGGTCGCTGGGCGCTTTCGCGCGGCCTGCCGCGTCTTGCGGGGCACAAAGCCGGTACTGAAAATTTGCGCCGTGTCATTCGTGCCACGGTGGAATTCGGCATCAAATACCTCACTATCTACGCCTTCTCTACGGAAAACTGGGGACGCCCACCCGAAGAAGTAAAGGGGTTGATGTATATTCTGGAGGATGTGATCGATCGGGAACTCAATGAATTGCATAAAGAGGGTGTGCAATTACGTCACATCGGACGTCTTGAAATGCTGGCACCTACACTTCAGGAAAAAGTTCTGGATGCCATTGATGTCACCAAAAATAATGACCGTCTGATCTTGAATATTGCCTTCAATTATGGCGGACGTGATGAAATTGTGCAGGCGATCCAGCGGATCATTAAAGATGGGATCCCGCCTGAAAAGGTCACAGACGAATTGGTGAATCAGTATCTTTACACCAAGGGCGTGCCTGACCCGGATCTGATCATCCGTACCTCTGGTGAATTGCGTGTGAGCAATTTTCTGATCTGGCAGGCGGCTTATTCAGAATGGTATGTCACTCCCACGTATTGGCCCGATTTTGACAAGGAAGAATATCGGCGTGCGCTTGAGACATTTGCGGGGCGCGACCGTCGTTATGGCAAGGTATCCTCGAACGAATACGAGGCTTCCAATGTTTAGGCGTACATTGACGGCGCTGGCATTGGCGGCGGTGGGACTGCCTGCCATCATATATGGCGGCGTTTTTTATTACTTGTTAATGGGGACATTCCTGGTGGGAGGCGCCTGGGAATACGCCCGCTTGTACCGCGCAGTTCAGTTTGAACCCAATGAAATCATCACGGTTGGAGGCGTGCTTGTGATAGTCACAGCGCGCTTCTTTTTTGCAGACTTCGCGATTTTTGCCATGGTCGTATTCGTGCTGCTTGCCATGACGGCTCATATTGTTGCTTATGAACGCGGCCGGGATAAAGCTGCCCTTGATTTTAGCGTCACGGTTACCGGCATCGTTTATCTCGGTTGGCTGGGATCGTATTTGCTTGACCTGCGTAATTTGCCCAACGGTGTCTGGTGGTTGATGTTCATTCTCCCGCTCGTTTGGGCGGCGGATACAGGTGGATATTCCATCGGTGCGGTGTACGGCAGGCATAAAATGTCCCCGCGCTTAAGCCCCAAGAAAAGTTGGGAAGGTTATATTGCTGGTATCTTCACAGCTATTTATGTAGGTGCTTTATTTGCATATGCCTTTTCAGCCCTAGGACCACAACCCTTGAATGGTTTGATCACTCCCTTGCAAGGTGCGATCATCGGATTCTTTATTAGCGCCATCGCGCCGCTCGGCGATTTGGGCGAAAGCATGTTCAAACGTCAGGGCGGGCTAAAAGACTCAAGTAATATCTTCCCGGGCCACGGCGGTTTTCTGGACCGCATCGATTCGTGGATCTGGGGTTCCGCAATCGGTTACTTCATCCTTCTATTTTTCATCCTATAACGGAGGCACCATGGATCACACTTACGATCCCACTCGCAATTTAGCTCTTGAGTTGGTACGGGTCACTGAAGCAGCTGCGTTGGCGTCAGGTCGCTTTATGGGCCGCGGAGATAAAGAGGGGGCGGACCAGGCCGCAGTCAACGCGATGCGGATCGTCCTCCAAACCGTGGACATGAACGGTGTCATCGTCATCGGCGAAGGTGAAAAGGATAACGCGCCGATGTTATATAACGGTGAGAATGTGGGAAACGGTTCGGGGCTGGCCTTTGATGTTGCTGTTGACCCCATTGACGGGACTCGCCCCTTAGCTTTTGGCCGCTCAAACTCGCTTGCGACGGTTGCCATCGCTCCACGCGGCAGTATGTTCAACCCTGGTCCTTTTGTGTATATGAATAAACTGGCAGTGGGACCTGAAGCCAAAGGCGCGATCAATATCGAAAAATCAATTACCGAGAATCTCAAGGCGATCGCCAAAGCCAAGCATAAGGATGTGGCAGACCTGACCACGATCATCCTTGACCGTGAACGGAACAACGAAATGATCGCAGAGATCCGCAAGTCAGGCGCACGTATTCGGCAGATCCCCGATGGCGATGTGGCTGCGGCATTGATGACAGCCTGGCCCGATTCAGGTGTGGATGTGTTAATTGGCATCGGGGGAACACCTGAGGGCGTGCTTGCGGCCTGTGCCTTGCGTGCGATGGGTGGGGAGATTCAGGGCAAGTTGTATGCGCGTGATGAAGATGAATTGCGCCGCGGGCACGAAGCTGGTTACGACTTTGATAAGGTCCTGATGATGAATGATCTGGTTTCATCGGAGGATGTTTTCTTTACGGCAACCGGAATTACCGATGGTGAATTGCTTCAGGGTGTGCGTTACTTTGGTAACGGCGCCAGCACAGATTCATTGGTGGTGCGCGGTTTGACTGGTACGGTACGGCAGATCACAGCGACACATCGGGTTGACAAATTACGTCACCTGAGCGCGATAAAGTACTAACCGACTCGTATACCGCTTGACACGCTCAATCCTTGCGGTATAATCTCGGTCGCCTTCCTCGATAGCTCAATCGGCAGAGCGAGCGGCTGTTAACCGCTAGGTTCCTGGTTCGAGTCCAGGTCGAGGAGCTTTTGACCAAATGAATTTGCCTTTAGCTTTTCAGCTAGGGCAAATTTTTATTTAATAATATAATCATAAAAACTTTGGTACCCCTTAATTAATGAGGTTGGAAATTTATGAAAAAGGAAATTCCTCCTAGTTTATTCAAATATCAGTCATTGACCTCCTCGCACACTATCGAAAATTTGCAAAAGCGGCAAATTTGGTTTTCCAAGCCTGAAAAGCTAAATGATCCATTTGACTGTGCTGCTCCATACCTTATAGACCCGGACGCCACTGAAGATGAATGGCAATCTGCATACAAGCAACTGTTGAGAATGACAAGATATGGAAAACCAACAGTAACAAATGAAGAAATGAAAACAAGATATTTTTCAGAAGGAAAATTAAATCAAAAATTTAGGGATGATTACCATAAGATCGTTATCGCTCTCATCGATAAAAACCCGCGAACATATGAGAAGATTGGCGTAGTTTGTCTTGCTGAAGAACCAGACAATATTCTTATGTGGTCACATTACTCAAATGGACATAGAGGAATTTGTCTTGAATTCGACACCAATTATTTGGGTGAAAGACCAAGGTTCCACCGCGTTCAATATAAGAAGAGCTATCCAGTTATAAAAGCGGTTTCGCTCTTGTCAAAAACTTTACTTTACCCTACTCCACTAGTAACAAAGTCTATAAGATGGAAATACGAAAAGGAATGGCGTTTACTTAGTGAACATGGGGACACTGGGGTTCAGTATCATATAAAAGCTTTGAAAGCCATATATTTCGGCTGTGCCATATCAAATCAAGACATAGAGAAAATTATTTCGTTGCCTGCAAAGTCAGCACCTAGACTTTATAAAATGAAACGCTCGGAGAGGGAGTTTAGATTAGAAATTAAACCTTACCATCGGTAGGAATTCGCAAACTTTCCCGATTGTTCACGGCGGCACTCTGCTTATTGAGAACACAGGTTATGAGCCGCCTCTACGTTCGGCAATGATGTCACAATTCATGATTTGAGGAAGACATCTCCTTTGAGATGTCTTTTGCTTTATTTGATTTGTTGAATGAAGGTTTAGCTTTCATTAATAGACATGTGCGATACTATTCATATAACTATGGGGAACAAAATATTTTCCGAGAAAGTCCTCATCAAAAGGAGCCTGATATGAAAACTCTTACAGTCTTTACTGTGACCCTCGTGGTAATTCTCACCGCATGTGCGCCGATCATTCCGGCAGTTGGTGAATCCACGCCCATTGTGATCACCGCAGAGGTGAGCACTACCATCGCGGAACCGGTGAATCCCTTTGACACAGCGGTCCCTTTCCCTACACCTGAGCTACCGACAGCCATTCCCACGCTTCCATCTTCCAGCCTCTCTCCAACCGAATTGAAATATAGGGTATTGGACAAATTCCCTGATTTCTTCTTCTGCGACCCCGATTTCTATCCAATCGCTCGTGATGATGAATTGACTCTGGCTTTGCAGCGCTTCTCGTAATTACAAGCCAATCAGGAGGAATTTCAAACCATCCTGAAACACACTGGGCTTGGCAGTGTGGTGACTTTCACCGACGATCAAAAATTGCTGATCTATCGCGATCATAAGAAGCTCAACGCAGTTTATTTTGAGTTGGTCTTGGATAAATTTCAGTTTCAAATCCAAACCGGCATGGAAGGTCAAGAAGGATTTATCGTCAAAGGGACGATTGACGGCAACGGTTCGATTGATGTCCAAGAACGCGAATCCAGTTTCCCGGCCTGTCCAATTTGCCTCGCGGCTGGAACGCTGATCGACACGCCGCGTGGAGTTGTCAGTGTGGAATTGTTACAAGTTGGCGATCAGGTCTGGACGATGAATGAAGCGGGCGAACGTGTGACGACTGCCATCCTGCAGATTGGCAGCGTAAGAGTCCCTGCCACGTATCAAGTCATCCATTTGGTTTTGAGTGATGGACGCGAGCTTTGGGCGTCACCCGGGCATCCCACCGCAGACAGACGAAGATTGGATGATCTCAAAGTTGGCGATGTGCTGGATGGTGTTCGCGTGACTCTGTTTGAGCGAGAGCCTTATCGAGGCAATATAACATATGATCTCTTGCCTGCCGGGAGTACAGGTTTCTATTGGGCAAACGGAATTTTGATGGGGAGTACCTTGAAGGTGCCGTAGAATTTTATCTCATGACATTAGACACATGCTTTGGCACTCAAATCGTTGTATAGTATAGATAGTTGAACTTTGTATTACCCAAAAGGAGAGGATCGGATGAACGCTTCAACGCGGATTTTCGGCATGTTGGTCTGGTTGGGTGGGTTGGCTGTGGCGGGGTCAATCATTTTAGGGCTGACGGCTGCGCGGGTAGGGGAACAGAAATCAAGTACATACGGGTATGCCTATACTCAGTTTCAAGATGCATGGGGTGGTGAGATTGGCATCGTACCGCCTGAATTTGCCATTCAACGTACATATACGGAGTCACAATATAACAAGGATGCCGAGCAGTATGAGGAGATCGTAAAGATCGAACGGTATGCGCTTGTGCCGCGCTCGATCAATGTGGACTCTGATGTTGCTTATGGGGAAAAGGTCCGGAGCCTACTGGTTTTCAATGCATTCGAAGCCCACAACATAGAGACCTATGTTATCGTCAACACAACGAAATATGCCGGGGAATTCCAAGTGAAGGTGACCAAACCGCAAAATGCAAATATATTGTATGACTACACCATCACCATCCCTTCAAAGGATAATCTTATAGTTCGCCCTGTGATGGATAAGTCCGTTGTTTTGTTGCCTGCCCTGGGTGTAGGAGAGCAGGTTGAGGTCAAGATCACCTACTCAACCAAAGGCATGGATATTTTCAAATACAACCTGTCCGCCTACCAGAATGAAGTCATTCAAGGGCTTACAGCCGTCATCAAATTGAATACGAATGAGTATGCGATCTATCGGGAAGGGATACCGCATACTGTGGAGAAAACCGCCGCAGGCACCACGCTCCGTTTTAAAGTGAATGATTTTTCCACAACCCAGGATATGGGCGTTTTCTTTCTTGAGCAGCAAAGATATCTCGACCAGATCCAAAGCTTGATGAGATATTCACCGGTATCTCTGGCGCTTTTCCTGATCGTGATCTTTTTCTTCTCGCAAATATTTACCGTGAAGTTCAACGCCTTCCATTACCTCTTCCTGGGAATGATCAACGTGTTCTATTACCTGTTCGTCGCTTATCTCACGCGATTCTTTGGTGTCGTCCCGACCTTTGGCATTTCGATCCTGTTGACCGCCGCCATGTTCTTCCTCTATTGTCCTAATGTATTTGGTAAGTGGTTTGCGTTCCGGGTCGTGGGTGTGTATCTGTTCCTGTTAACGGTCATCTTCTCGCTGATCTTCCTGATACCCATCTTCCAGGGAATTCTCTTCGTGGTCTTGATCTTCCTCATCTTCATGTCGATCATGATCTTCGTCAGCCGTTCGGATATTTCCAAGTGGCAGATCATGCAGGAGAAACAGGACTGAGCCGGTACATGTGATTTGAGAGTAGCTGCTGTGGTCTTAAACAAAATCGGAACTGATTAAATCAGTTCCGATTTTGTTTCTCGTATGACGATTGTGCTTACTGTATGATCTGCGTCTGTTCAGGGACAACGATTGCCATGACCAGGTACACGATCGCGATCCCACCGAAGCCGGTGAAGAACGCCAGCACGGTCAGCAAGCGGACGATGGTCGGGTCAATGCCGAGATATTCGCCCAAGCCTGCGCATACGCCTGCGATCATGCGGTTGGATGTACTGCGGGTCAATGTTTTGTAGTTGGTATTCATGTTGAACTCCTTTCAATGATTTCTACAAGGACATACGCAGAGGTTTGAAAGAAGTTGCAGCTCAATTTCCCAGCGGGGATTCGTAGGGTGTAATTAGCGCTTCAGGTAGTAGTTGTAGGCTGCTTTTCACTCCATTAAAAGCTTTGAAATCTTGTACCTGCTCGTGGATATATAAAACCGCCTCGACGCTATCTGCCACCATGCGGCTCATCGTTGATTCGCTCAGGTACTGGTAGGGCAGGGATAGAAACCAATGATCTTCCTGCTCGCTATAATACTTGCGGATGTGTTCATATTGCTGATGAAGTGCCGCGTCTTTTACAAAGGGCAAATAGGACGGTGGGTTCGGATTCACCATGATCACGCGCCAGAAATTGCTCTCAGGATGCTCTCGGACATACAGTTGGTCCAACCCGTACCAGTCGTCTTTGATAATACCAATTGCTTTTCCGGGCTCATTATCAAAAAGACTTTTAAATTCTTGTTTTGTCGTTGTTGCAATTCGTTTTGCCCATATAATGTCGCAGATCAAATGAAAGAAATATCCGAGGCGAAAACTGTAAAGTTTTATATCTTCTTCAGCTTTATTGTTCGCCAGATATTGCTCGTAATACACCAGATCATGGATGGCATGTTCACCTTCGCCTCTGCGCAAGAAATGCGTGACTTCCTTGGGCGGGTCGAACTCCGTCCAATCTGCGTTTGGGATTCCAGAATCAGGTGAGAGATTGCCAAACGTAAAGGTGACTTCATCCAGTTCTGGAAAGTGCTCAAGTAATTTTTCTGCGATACGTAAATGTGATATCCAGGTGCCCATAATACCTTTTCCGTCATTGCGAGCCGCGTTTGTTACGGCAAAGCAATCTCCATTGTCGTGTTGGGGATTGCTTCGGGCTAACGCCCTCGCAATGACATGACCTATTTATATTTCCTGCTTTCCAAATAATTTGCCAAAGCCGCCCAAAGCAACGCCAGACCGATCAACAAATAGACGATCGCCTGCAATCCCAGCCATTGGAGTTGAGAGATGCCGAAGGCTGTGAATAATATTCCAACGCTCCCATAGAAGATTGTGTTCCGTACATAATCTGACCCTACGCGTTTCGATTGCAGGATATTCTTCTGCATAAGCAGTTCCATCGCGCGGACCTGCTCCTCGTGCAAGCCTTTGCATCCCAGCGAATCTCCCGCATGCGCAGCGCAATCACTGCAAAGCCCACGCTGACAATATTTGCAGAGCCCAACAGCTTGTTTATCGTGGTGATAAAAGCAGACCAAGTGGGTATCCTTTTCTTTAAACCTTTTCCAGTGGATGTCTCAGCACTGTTTTGAGCTTCGACGGATCTGCTTTGCGTGGATCGCCAAGATAGATTTCATGATGCTTGCCATTGGGTCCCACGCGGTCACGATAGCCGCTCTCCAATGCAACGGCGCGCATTCGCTCAATCGTGGCGGGTTCGGTGGCATACGGTCCGATGTGCATGACTTGCATACAGAGACCTTCTTCAAAGCTTGCGAGTTTTAGTTTTGATAAAGAAGGTAGGTCACTCTTTTTCTTGCGGATAGCCTCAAGCCCATCCGCGAAAACATCCTTCGTAATGACATCTGGCTGCAGGATCATCAGCGTGTAGAACCAGTTGTCTTTGACAGTGATGTCAAACATCCCATCTTCCACCCACCAGAGTCCCTCGAGCGCCATGACGGGATAATCAATGGCATTGGTCTTACGTTTCTTCAACATAAATTTGAGCGTATACGAAATGCTGTATAAGGCTTGTGTTGCCTCGGCAAACGACGGTGATTTACCCGGCTCAGATCCTTTTTCAATTGCGCCGTCGATCATCGCGAATTGGAGATTGGGTACCTGTACGATTTCGATCTTTGTTGCCGAAGGTTGATACAGATATTTCAGGTCTTTTTTGAGATCAAGAGTTTTCATGTCATTCTCCTTGAATAGAATCAGTGTAGAATTTATGTTCTACTTTTTCAAGTGACAAATGTCATGAAGGTTCGCCTTTATGAATAACGTCCTTTCCATACTTCTCTTGCAACGTATCCATTGCCTCCTGCAGCTTGCGTGACTTCTCGCTATCCACATCCCAAAGCCCCAACTGTCTTATTGGCGCGCCCAATCCGCTGATACCCACACCAATCAAGCGCACAGCTTGATTCGGTTTTCGTACCACTTTCAATAATTCCAACACAGCGTCTGCGATTTCTTCCTCTTGATCAGTTGGATTGTTCAATGTTGTCTGGCGCGTCAGGGTTGTGAAATCGGGCCAGCGGATTTTTAGTTTGATCGTTTTGCCAGCCAGATTATTTTTGCGCAATTGTTTCGCTACCTCAGCCGACATTTCGCGCAGTGTCTTTTGCAACAACTTGTCATCGCGCACATCGCGCGAAAAAGTATTTTCCTGGCTGATGGATTTTGTCTCGCGCTCGGTTTCGATCGGTCGGTCATCGATGCCTTTGGCATGACGCGAAAGGTCACGTCCGTTCTCGCCGAACAAGCGCAGCATTTCACTCTCAGGCCATTTTGCGATATCGCCGATCGTGTGGATGCCTAATTCAGTTAATCGTACGGATGTTTTTGGACCAACGCCCCAAAGCATATCTGCAGGTAATGGACTCAAGAATGCCGCCTCTTCTCCGAAGCCGACAACTGTTACGGCATTTGGAGGCTCCACCAAGCCTTGAGCTTTAATCCGCTTCAGTGCAAGCGCTTTCCCAGCTTCGGTAGCGATCTTCGCCACGAGTTTGTTTGACGCAATGCCGATCGAGCAAGGAAGCTGTAATTCGTCCCGGATGCGGGCTTGAAATCCGCGTGCGATGCGTTCGGGTTCATCCTGAATGTCTGAAATATCGAGAAAGGCTTCATCAATGGAGATCTGTTCTACCAAGCCAGTTTGGCTATGGAGAATATCCATCACCTGCTTCGAGACTTCGCTGTAGATGCGATGATGCCCGGACACAATGATCAACCCTGGGCTGAGTCTGAGCGCTTTGCTCATCGGCATGGCGCTGCGCACCCCCATCTTCCGCGCTGCATAGGAGCAGGACGATACAACCCCGCGTTCATCTGGTTTGCCACCCACAGCAAAGGCTTTGCCGCGCAGTTCGGGATTGCGCGTTTCTTCCACGGCACAGTAGAAGGCATCCAGATCGAGGTGCAGAATTGTGCGAGGCATCTTCTGGATTATATAGGACTTTGGTCTTCCAATACCAGCCAGAAATTGTGGCATGATTTGCAATGTTTCAACGCCCCTGCCAAATGTAAGATTAATAATAATTGCATATGCAGGAGGCTTGAATGACTCTGAAAATTAAAGTCGTGTCTGTTTTATCGCTGCTTTTAATGCTGATGTTGTCGGTTGTGCCAGCCGGGTATGGCGGTGTTACCAACGTTTCTGCAGGAGGGTATTGTGATTGGATCCAGTTTGTTGCTGATGTGACCATCCCTGATGGTCTGCCCGTGGACCCTGGTATTGCTTTAATTAAAACCTGGCGCTTGAAAAATATCGGTACCTGTTGGTGGACGAAGGACTATAAGCTGGTTTTTGTCGGTGGTGAGCAGATGGGCGGAGTTTCAGCAGTAAATCTGCCAAAGGGAGGCATAGCTCCCGGACAGACCATTAATCTAACCATTGGCTTGACCGCTCCGCTGATCCCAGGCTCATATATTGGATATTGGGAGTTACAAAATGCTGCAGGCGGATTGTTTGGCATTGGTCAGACCGCAAGTAAACCTTTTTTTGTTGAAATTGAAGTAAGAAGCAAGGCTGCTCCAGTATTCGATTTTGTAGCTAATGCACCCAGTGCCCTTTGGGGTACTGAGGCAACGGGAGTCAGATCTTTCCCAGGTGTATATGGCGATCCGGATGGTTTTGTGCAAACTGTTGAGCATCCGGTCCTTGAAAATGGGATCCAATCCAATACACCGGGTATTCTTATGGTTCCACCCGTTGAATATAACGAACATATTTACGGACATTTCCCAGCTTATGAGGTTAAGGCGGGAGATCGCTTCCAGGCATTGATCGGTTGTGAATATGGCGCAAGGAATTGCGAAGTCACCTTTGTTCTTCAATATCAAAACCCAGAGGGGGGAGGGACACGTACGTTTTGGAGTAAAGTTAAAAGTTATAAAAACACTTTCACAAAAGTGAACCTTAGTCTTAACCCGCTGGCTGGGCAAAAAGTATCATTTGTTTTCCTGATCCGCCCCAATGGAACTTCAACCGGCGATAATGCCATGTGGGTGAACCCGGTGATCGTTAATTCATTCCTAGCGGGTCCTGCAGTTCCAACGATCACACCCCAGCCTGTCGTTACCGCAGTTCCAACGATCAGCACAGTGCCACCGACTACAGGTTGTGATCGAGCCTATTTTGTCTCTGATGTTAGTGTGCCGGATGGAACTATCTTTACCCCCGGGCAAACATTTACGAAAACGTGGAAGTTGAGGAACACTGGAAATTGTACCTGGACGACAGGGTACACACTGGTCTTCTCCACCGGCGATCAAATGAGTGGCGACTCTCCGATCAATCTACCGATCTCGGTTGCTCCGCGCCAGGAGATTGATCTATCGGTAAATCTCACCGCCCCGAATAGCATTGGGAATTATCGTGGTTACTGGTTCCTGAAGAACGCTGAAGGTCGTGCCTTTGGGATTGGAACACTTGGCAACAAGCCCTTCTGGCTTGCCATTGGTGTTGCGGGTGCGCCTCCGCCGACAAGTGGAAATGGATATGATTTCGTTACACATGCTTGTGAAGCACAATGGACGAGTGGCGCAGGTACATTACCCTGTCCGGATACGAGTCCAGCCAATGGTACGATAGAGATCGTAAATAATCCACGCCTGGAAAACAACACGATCGATGCACGCCCAGCCTTGTTGACCGTTCCGCAGAATGTGTATAACGGATATATTCAAGGCGCTTTCCCACCGTTTACTGTTCAAAGCGGTGATCGCTTCAAGTCCCTGGTGAATTGTGAGTACCTTCAATGGAATTGCTACGCTGTGTTCCGCCTGGACTATCAGATCGAGAATGGACCCATCCAAAATCTTTGGGCATTTGGCGAACGCTATGAAGGCTTGATTTATCAGGCTGATATTGATTTGAGTCCGCTGGCAGGCAAAAATGTCAAATTCATTTTGCGAGTCAATGCGAATGGTTCACCAACTGGTGACCGTGTGATGTGGGTTGCGCCCGCCATCGTGCGGAGCGGACCGGTCCCACCTGTGCCGACGGCATCTGCAACGGTAACGCCTTCTGCGCTTCCTGTCATCGGATCTACACAAACTGTTGTACCGGTACCTGCCACCGCAACTGCTACGCCCACCCCGCCGCTGCCAACCTTGACGGCAACATTGCCACCAATTAATGCAGGGCAATTAACATACGTCAACCAGAGATATGGTTTCCAGTTCATCTATCCCGCAAGTAGTAGCTTAACTGCAGCACAGGATAGTTTTGCCCACATAAACCTGCCCTTTATTACTGGGACTAATTTGATTGAGAAATATCTGGAGGTAACGGTCTTTGAGAATGTGTCCCCATGTACCAGCCCCTTCACTAGCGGACATGCCCCCGGCTCGATCGTGTCTGAGTCCGTAACGAATTCCAATGGGATTCAATTCGTAAAGGAGAGTGGGCAGGAAGGTGCAGCAGGTCAAGTTTATGAATGGGTTGCGTATTCTACTGTCAAAGGAACAGCTTGTGTTAGCTTGAATTTTGTGCTGCATTCCGCGAATCCATCCAATTATCCCGTCCCACCGCCGGTGTACAACAAGGATCTGGAATCAGCCATCTTCCTTGATGTTGCCTCGAGCTTTAAATGGATGGCTCCATAGAGTAGATGTGAAATTCATTACAGCCTATATGAGTGTTTATAGAGGCAAAGAATTTACAAAATAATACAGCAAAACACACTCCCGCGTGCAAATGCCGGGGAGTGTGTTTTGCTGTTCACAGGGCTTTCTTAAAGTCATAAGTTGGGGAGGTAAAAAAGACCTTCATCGGATATGCTTTTGTGTAGCGCACAAACCATACCGAGGAAGGTCGAGATGAAGTCTAACATAAGCCAAG
>Ga0210377_10000217_pt1 | contig 55139 bp, 51 predicted proteins | sample PLM4_65_b1redo_FD_155480 | JGI IMG/M metagenome (GOLD analysis project Ga0210377, IMG submission 155480) | Groundwater sediment microbial communities from an aquifer in East River, Colorado, USA - PLM4_65_b1 redo | ecosystem: Environmental > Terrestrial > Soil > Riparian zone | place: USA: East...
AACATCTTCCAGGAGGCGAGGTAGACATCGCAGGCAAAGTTCGTATCGGGCGTCATGACGACGGTTGCTTCATTGCCATTGACTGAACCGATGTACCAACTGGCATCGCAGCCGGTGTTGGCGGCAAAAAACTTACCGAACTCAAGAGTAAATCCGAAATATGCCCAAACGCCATAGCCGATAAGAAGTACGGCTAGGACCAGTGTTAGAACAATTTTTCGGTTTTGAAAAAAGGCTCGAAACGATGAAGACGGCGTTTCGGGCTCCGGCGAAGGAAAAGTCGGAGGAGGATTATCCATGGATTATCTTTAATTATAGCCGTTCAGATAATCCTGTCCAAAAATTATTATCCACACGCTGTTGATTATTGGCCGACTAAGTCCGCTCGGATGGCAATGCGTTGATAATTTGTACCAACAGGATAGCAGCTAACGAGGATAATACTTGACCCGCTGACCCTCTCGAATTCATCCAACCGGCTATCATTCGAGAATGGATTAAAAACGATTGAATCTTTAACCTCAAACACAAAAAACCGGCTGTCCGAATAGCGAACATAGAATTTATCGCCGACACGGAGCTTGCTTAAGAGCGCGAAAACTGATCCGTATTTGCCTTTATACCACGGGTAAGCCGAACTATGCCCCAGTATTACGGCTAACCCGTCCATGCCGGGTTTGACCGTATCTGAATAGTGGACGACGCCCTGTTCCAGTGCCTTATATATAGTGTCGGTATCAGTGGGAATGCCGAAAACAATTGGCGCATTAATACCTATATGGTCAACCACAAGTTGTGCCTGATCAGGCAGAGGTTTAAATTTCACATCGGGCACCAGAGGCAGAGAAGAGGGTATAGTATTTTCAGAAACTATCGTACCTGGCGCCAACCAGTATCTGATGTTCGCATATATAAACCGCGCATTGAAAATCGAGAAAATAATAATAAAGCTCCCGATGAAAATAATCAGGAATCTTCGGCGGAGAACTCGTTTGTGGTCATGGAAGACAATAGCCATGTCAGCCGATGCGCATCACGGGGCTGTTGCTCAAGAGTGGAATCGCCACCGCCAGCGCAAACAGCAATAAGTGAAGCGCAAATTTGTATACCAATTCTTTCCGGAATTCTCGAAAGAGCAGATATCCCAAGGAAAGAATTACCAGCATATAAGCATAGGTAGTGAAACTACTATTTAATATCCGGACAATGACAGACCCGAATGACCTTTCTTGGATGCTCGTCGTGCGGGGCAGTGTCGAAATGGCTATCGGCGGTTGGACGGGGTGCAATTCGGTGGCTGGCAGCTTCGGTGTTGGTGTCGAGGGTTCATTGCCAGCATCCGATTGAGAAAGAATGACTTCTACGTTCTGCTTGGCATCGCTCTGGAAGAAACTGATTCCGGGAATTGATGTCGGCGTCCCGAACAGCTGAACCACGACAATACCGTTATCATTGCCAATATTAACCCGAGCCACCGCGACACCAATTTCTTGAAACGACGAGCTTAGGACGTTGCGGCGGTGCGACGACGATTGCAGCCAGGCATCCACGGTGCTTTGAGCATCAATGAAACCAATAGCCAAATTCTCGCCGGCGTAAGCATAGCGATAGCCATTAACCTGGAACCAGTGCCAAGGCGATGTCCCGCTCGGGCTGAAATGGGCAAAGTACCCGTTACGAGCCATATCATCCAGTTTTTGGGCAGCGGCTACATCTAAGACCACACTTTCCTTTAACCCTTTGATGCCATTTGAGATGCGGGCGGCATTTGTTTTAGTAATAATTTCCTGCGCCGAGAAAACGGGTATGTTATTGAGCAGGTCAGCAAATTGGAACGATGGCAGAAGCGCACCTTTAATGATAAAAAGTGCAACGAAGTTCCAGAAGAGGAGCTTGCTATGCCAAATGCCGCGCATACTTTATTCTAGCATACGCGGCGAAGGTAGGTTAGAGAAACCTGGCGAAGTTCAGGTGCTGCCTGTCTTTCAAACTGCGACGTAAAGCAGCGCTCGCATCCCGGCGAAGAAAGATATTAGTCCGCGTGTAGCGGGCATAACCATATGTCATTAGACCGCTAAGCGCCAAGGCCATTAGCACATTGGAAGCGGTACCCGTTTGGACACCAGCAACGCTGCCGACAACCGGACCACTAAAAGTAAGTGCTAATCGGGCAGAGGCGGTTGGTGTGTTATCAGCGCGGACTGAAGCGACATTGAATGCCGTCAGGCTGCCACCAGGGAAGCTCGAACCAGCCCTGACCCGAGCACTAAAGCGAATTATCGCTTCCTGATTTGGCGATAACGAACCGATCACGATGCCGCCGCTGGTAGTAATACCTTCTTGGATAAGACTTCCGTTCAGGCTGGTAGTGTTGGCAATATAGGTCAAACCGGCGGGCAAAGCATCGCTGACGATAACATTGGTCAGCGTGGTGCCGCTAAGAGAACGAATCCGGATAATAAATTCGACCGTATCGCTGCTTCGAACAGTCACGCTGGATAATTCGGCTGATTCGCCGCGCGTGATGTTGCGGCCGAACTTCTGAATACTTAGGATTCCCGGGATGATAACTGGGTTGGCACGGATTACATTAACTGTCGCGTCATCGTTTATTTGAAACGCATTACTAGAGGTTACAACCGCCAGATTTCTAAGAGGCGTCACGCCGACCACAAATGAGGTTTCAGGATCAACTTGGGCTCGAAATCGGACAACCGCGGTCCGGCCGGCTATTAAATCACCGAGTCGAATACCACCGGAAGTGATGCCGTCGCTTGTGCCGACACCATCAATTACGGTGCTACCCGACAGATAGCGCAAACCAGAGGGGAGAGTATCGGCTACGCGTACATCTATGGCCGTAGTCCGACCGACCGAGCTGACTCGGATCGTAAACTCAACCGTATCACTGGGGTTAGCGGTAACTGAGTCGAATTCACCGGAACCGGTTGAAATATTGCGGACTGTTTTACTGACGCTTAGATTAGCGTTTGTGGGTGCTGTTGCCAGAACCAACACAGAGCAGGTGGCAAAACTCCTACCGGAACGCACTATCGCTTCGTATCTTTGATCGGTTGATATGCTGGGATAACTCGGATTATAGAATGGGCCGCTGCCTACTGGCGGAATAGCGCCTGCGCTTTCCCAAAGATAGTTACCAATGCCACCGTTCGCCACAAAGTGCGCCGTAGAACCGCCAATGATGGTTTGAAAGGCTGGACTGCAAGTTAAGGCAGGCACGGGGGTAGGAGTTGGGGTTGGGGTAGGTGTGGGAGTGGGAGTCGGTGTGATAGCTAAGACCAGGACCGAACATGTAGCTGTGTCCGTACCAGAATAAACCGTAGCCAGATATTTCTGATCAGTTGGCTTGCTCGGATAAATGGGGTCATAGGTCGGACCGCCACCCATGGGCGGAATGGCGCCATCACTTTTCCAAGTATAATGGCCGATGCCGCCAGTTGCCTTGAAGTGAGCTGTTGAACCGCCCCGGATAATTTGAAAGGCTGGACTACAAACCAGATTTGACGGAACTGGGGTTGGAGTTGGCGTAATTGTCGGTGTTGGCGTAGGGGTATGTGTTGGTGTTGGAGTCGGAGTATGAGTCAGGGTAGGGGTAGGAGTGTGCGTCGGTGTCGGTGTCGGCGTATGACTTGGTGTACTACCACATAATTCGCCACCACCAAAATCAAAAGCTATCAAATTAGTGCCGTTATATTCATTGGCACCATTAACAGGCACGGAAGATAGGTCAACTTGCCAGGCACAGTCAGGTACGGGCACGGAAAAGGTAATCGGGGTGGAACCGCCTTTGGGTGAGACTTTCTTGACCTGGGCAAATTTTACTTGGGCAGGCGAACCGGGATCGGGATCGAACATCTTCCAGGAGGCGAGGTAGACATCGCAGGCAAAGTTCGTATCGGGCGTCATGACGACGGTTGCTTCATTGCCATTGACTGAACCGATGTACCAACTGGCATCGCAGCCGGTGTTGGCGGCAATGACGGGAGAACCAAAGTCAATATGCCCGCCTAACAGTCCTACGACCACTAAAGACAATACTAGAAACCCCGTTAGAATTGCCGCTTTCTTCTTAATATCCATGATAGTAGTAATTAGATTATTACAGGTCGTTTAAGCCAACTTGCCTTGATAATATGAAATCCTAATGAAAAATCAAGATTTTATCTGGTGTTTCGTTATAGCACGCCCATATCAACCGTCAACCCGCCTAAATCGAGCACATAAATTATGTGCTGTGACTTGGGCGAATCAATGGCAGTCGAAGACACTTTCAACAAACACGCACCCGTTCCGGGTGCGTGTTTGAATTTGTGCCCTCGAGAGGAATCGAACCTCTATTGCAAGCTCCGCAAGCTTGCGTCCTATCCGTTGAACGACGAGGGCGTTATTTGAAATCGTATCCTATCATAGTCTTAGGACCCCTTAAAGAAAGCTAGAACTTTACTAACCGGGCGACAGCTTCAATAAGAGAAATCTGATGCTCCTGCTCGGGCACCTGAAGGATAAGTGAATCCCGAACAGCCAGCGGGTCTTGGTCAGCCAGCGGGATTTTGAGGTAGGTTAAGTACCAACGATTGGTTTCAAGACTTAATTCTTTAATCCCGGTTGACGTATAATCGATCCAAAATGATTTAATATCCCGTAATTTATACTCCGCATCATCTACGGTGATACTATGGGTGGTAAGTTTCACGGCTAACGGTTTGTGCTTTCGCCTGGAAAGAAAGATTAGCGATACTGCTACTACTAAAAGCAATGCCGTGAATACTAGATCACGTTGTAAATACCAGACAAGAGCAGCCAAGGCACCAATTCCTGCTGTGAAAATTGTCACCTGACCCGTTGTCCATGTTTGCTCGTATGGCAAAGTCGTCCAAGATAGGTAATTTGGTGCTGATGGTACGGCTAGTTGTGCAGTAACATCTTGATGCTTTGGAGGCACGACGACAGGTCGAACAAACGGCTGCCTATTTTTAGGAAGTTCTGGTGTTGGTGACTTTCTAAGGTCAATTGTCCTAGCCATAGGCGCGTGGAATAATTTTTACCTTTTTTCTTTGGCCTCTTCCTCAAGCATGCGCTCCATTTTTGACCTATCCTGATCTCGTTTCTGTTTAATCTGTAATAACTGCTGATCAATGCCAGCAACAATTGCCTCATGCTTTATAACTTCTTGCCCGGCTCGATCTAATTCTCTCTCCGCCTTTTTTTTATCTTCTGTTAAGCGTGCTTCATCCCTATTTGCATTTTCTAGTTCTTGCCGCAACTGGTCAGCTGTCGATTGTGTCGCCATATGTTTGTGATTAGATTAATACTTATTGCGGGCCATTCGGGTTAAGTACCCGTGGATACAAGGCAGTATAAGCGTTTCTAAGGGGTCAGACCAGGGGTCAATTTGAGGCCTGTGAGTCGGGGATAGAACGGCTACTTTGTATATCCGAACAGTTTCAGCCCCTCATCTCGAAGAACTCCCGGAACCACCTGCACAGTGTGGCCGATACCATGAGAAAGGATTTCTTTACAGCCAAGGATAATCTGTCGCCAAGAAAATGCCTCGCCTTTCTGTGCCTTCATCTGTTCAACCATATCTTCCCGGGATACGGCATAGACGATCGTATCAATCTTCGCCCAAAATGCTGCCGCAGTGCACATCGGACATGGCTCGTGCGTAGAATAAAGTGTGCAACCCTCGAGATAATGACTCTGTAACACTTCGCTTGTAGCTTTACGGATAGCATCTATCTCCGCATGACCGTTCACCGGGTCATTGGTGGATTTGAGCGTCTCGTATCCCAGCGCAACAACTTTTCCATCTTTTACAATAGCAGCTCCGATCGGATAATCGCCACGCTCTCCCGACTGTTGGGCGGCTTGGAGTGCTTCGCGCATAAATTGTTCGTGTTGATTATTCATTCGGGTCTGCCGATAAAAAATTCTTAATGCGGAGGGTGTAGGATTCGAACCTACGAGGGCTTGCGCCCGCCGGTTTTCAAGACCGGTGCCATAAACCGCTCGGCCAACCCTCCCCGGTGGGGGTGAGATTCGAACTCACGATACCCTTGCGGATATACCGGTTTTCGAAACCGGCCCATTCAACCTCTCTGGCACCCCACCATAGGCTCTTTAGCTTACCAGATTTTCTCTAAAAATAAAGGCTCAAAATTCGGTGCGTTCCGGCGAATTTTTTATAATTTCAAACGCTTCTTCGGCGCTGTCGACGAGTGTATAAATCTTTCGATCCGTTTCATCAATTGCCTTGAACTTGCCGTACATTTCCTTATCAATCCATTCCGTCAACGGCCCCCAAAATTCTTGACCGACAAGAATCACCGGAATTTGAAAAGGAATTTTTTTTGTCTGAATAAGGGTGGCAATTTCAAAAAACTCGTCGAGCGTGCCAAAACCGCCGGGAAAATAGACATATGACTGGGCGGCATAGGAAAGCATGACTTTACGGACGAAAAAATAGTGAAAGCCGATGCCTTTTTTGACATAAGCATTGGTTCGTTGCTCGTACGGCAGCTTGATGTTAAGACCGATTGATTCACCGTTAGCATCCACCGCGCCGCGGTTGCCGGCTTCCATTATACCCGGGCCGCCGCCGGTAATTACGCCGAAACCGTCTTGGCCCAGCAGTTTACCAAGTTTGCGGGCTTCGTCATACCAACGATGGCCTTCTTCAAAACGAGCTGAACCAAAAAAAGTAACCGTCTTTTTAAAATCAGCGAGAAATTGGAAGCCATCGATAAACTCCGCCATAATCCGAAAGACTCGCCAATGAAACGAGGAGCGAAAATCTTCTAGTTGAGGCGTGACCGGCAATTTCGATGCCGGCACATTCATTGATTCCTTGCGAATAGGCTCCGTCATTAAACAAGTATAGCATGGGAGAATGTTGTAGTGCGAGGAATATTGGGTGGACCGTACCGGACTTGAACCGGTGACCTCTTCCATGCCATGGAAGCGCTCTACCAGCTGAGCTAACGGCCCAAAAACAGGTTGAAAAATACCACGAAAATGATAGGATGACAAGGAAATTATCGCCCCTGTCGTTCAACGGATAGGACGAGGGTTTCCTAAACCCTAAATCCAGGTTCGACTCCTGGTAGGGGTACCAAGGAGCGAAGGCGACGCAGTGCCCGAGAGCAGCAGCGACGGGTAGAAACAAGTGCGTACGCGCAGGCGGCAGGTAAAACCAGAATTATGAAGTTACCATCAGAAATTTTATCAATTCTCTCCGCGCTCGCTGGCGCGGGTTTTGAGGCGTACGCCGTTGGCGGCTGTGTGCGCGATCTTCTACTAGGTAAAGGGCCCAAGGATTGGGACATCACCACTAATGCTACGCCGGAAAAGATTCAAGAACTGTTTCCCGATAGTTTTTATGAAAATACGTTTGGCACAGTTACGATCAAAACCGGCTCCGAAAATAAAAGTCTGGTTGAAGTACAAATCACGCCCTATCGAGTCGAGGGCAAATACACGGACAAACGGCATCCGTCGGAGATTCACTTCGCCAAGAAACTTTCTGACGACCTTTCACGGCGCGATTTTACGATTAACGCCATGGCTATGGACACAACCGGCACCATCATTGACCCCTTCGATGGCCGAGATGATCTTTCGCAGAAAATAATCCGAACTGTTGGTCAGCCTGCGGAACGATTCAATGAAGATGCCCTGCGTTTATTACGGGCAGTGCGATTTGCAACGACTCTCAATTTTGAAATTGAAGACAATACTCACGAAACAATCAAGCAACTTACTCAACTCTTAGTCGAAATTTCCCAAGAACGCATTCGTGATGAATTTGTGAAAGTTATCGAGTCGGACCGAGCCTACCACGGGATTTTACTTCTGGAGGATCTCGGACTTTTGGAGCATATCATACCCGAATTACGGGAAGGTATCGGCATTGGCCAGAATCTCCACCATATTTATACGGTCTGGGAACACAACTTACTGGCACTTAAATACACCGCTGACAAAAAATATTCGCTCGCCGTTCGTCTAGCGGCACTGTTGCACGATGTCGGCAAACCCCGTTCTAAGCACGGCGAGGGAAAATATTCAACATTCTATGGCCATGAGGTTATTGGCGGGAAAATGACGAAACAGATCCTCTCGCGCCTAAAATTCTCCAATGACATTATTGATCGGGTTACAAAGCTGGTGAGGTACCATCTATTCTATTACAATGTGGACGAGGTTACCGAATCTTCGGTGCGCCGGCTAATGGTCAATGTCGGTCCTGAAAACATGGAAGATTTACTCCGCGTTCGCGAAGCTGACCGGATTGGTTCTGGTACGCCCAAAGCGGTGCCTTATAAACTCCGTCACCTAAAGTACGTCATCGACAAGGTCTCCCATGATCCGATTTCTGCCAAGATGCTGGCATTGAAAGGAGATGACATTATGAATGAACTCGATATCCGGCCCGGACCTAAAGTCGGTCTTATCTTAAATTCGCTCTTGGCCGAAGTTTTGGAAGATCCGCAACGAAACACGAAAGAGTATTTACAAAAGCGGATTCATGAGCTAGATAAGAAGTCTCCGGAGGAATTGCGGAAATCGCTGAAGAAGATCGAAAAAGCCATCGAGGCAGAAGAGAAAGAGCGCATGAAGAAATATTACGTTTAGTCATCATCGGGATGTAGTATACCGGTAGTACGCATGATTCGGGTTCATGAAGACCGGGTTCGATTCCCGGCATCCCGACAATTTCACCCTCGGTTCATGGCTGTTCGTTAAGCTATGGTTATAAAAAGGTTAATCATTTCTGCCATTATCGTATTAGGAAGTTTTTTTGTTATTTCCGGTCGAGTCTATGCCACCACAGACGACCGCGACGGGGACGGGTTTTCTAATGACGCCGAGGTGCAAATCTACGGTACGAACCCTAACGATGCAAATAGCTCGCCCGGATTAAGAACTCTACTGTCGCCAACAATAGATATTACGAAGCTGAAAGGCTCTAAGCGGATCGAGATTGATCTGAGTGATCAGCGGCTACGTTACTACGTAGGGACGACATTGGTAGGGGATTTCTTCATCTCCTCGGGATTAGCCCATACACCGACTCCCACGGGCGTTTTTGCCGTGCAAGCAAAAATCCCCAGCATATTGTATCAAGGTGCCAACTACAATTATCCAAACACGAAATGGAATTTGCGATTCCTGCCGAAGTATTATATCCACGGTGCATATTGGCACAACAATTTCGGCACTCCCATGAGCCGCGGCTGTATTAATGTCTCGTATGCAGACATGCCTAAGCTCTATGAGTTCGCCAACGTAGGCACGAAGATAATAATCCAACGTTAATCAAGGGGGGTCGGACCTTTTTTTTGATTGTTTAGAAGCCGTTTTCGGTGGCCAGTTGCTCGGCTTCGGCCATCCGGCGCTCGGCTTTCGTAATATCCCAGGAGAGCTGATCTTCCTCGGAGACGGTGACCGCATCACGGACCTGCTCGTTAACTTTGATTTTGATGACATATGTTAAATCGCCAGGTATTGCACTTTCAGAGACAAATGCTACACCCGCGATAATAGTCAAGAACAACAGCATGACACTAATAGCGGCGTATTGATGTATACGCATCGTTACGTGAGATAGAAGACTGCGCTCATGGTGTGGATGATCTGCCATAAAATCCAAAACCACAGCCCTAGTTCGCTGCTTTTCCTGATCAGTTGGACGGATAGTGCGGATCCGATGAAGTATTGTTTCAAAATTTTCCATATTACTGTAGCGGAATTAATTTCTTAATTTGTTGGACGCCGCGATGAATGCGGACAGAAACCACATTCTCGCTTTTGCCGACGATTTCCGCAATTTCTTTAATCGGCAGATCATCAACATACCGCAGCAGGATGACTGTCCGATACTTTTCATCAATTTGGCCTAGCATTCGGATGACATATTTAGCATCTAAGGCATTGTGAATCGTATTTCGGTCTTCGGCTGGCGCATCGAACCCTTGCTCCATCAATTTATCTAGTGAGGATTCTTTTTTCTTGCGAACGTAATCAATAATTAGATTATTGGCGACGCGGTATAGAAATGCCCGGAGATTATCAACTTTTTTACCGTCGCTTAGATATTCCCAGGTCTTGATAAAGGTTTCCTGTGTGAGATCAAGCGCCAATTCTCGTTGTTGAATCCTAACTAGACAATATCGAAAGATCGCATCGGAGTAATCTTCGTATGCCTGTTGGAAAAGATGAGATAGACTTGATTGACTCATAAGTATAGACGAGAAAATTGGCTTTTTATTACGTATTCCACTCTATCACAAGGCTGGTCCGGGGCAACCAAAAAGCGCCAGGGGCGCTTTTTGGAATCAAGTAAATTCAGTGTTTTAAGTCGTGGGTGTCGGAGTCGGTGATCTTCGAGTTTCATTTGTAGCCCGAATTAAATCGACAAGTGCGCTATGGGCGGCCTTTATCTTTGCAAGGATGCCTTGATTTATAGTGCGGACCTTTTCCAGGGCAACTTTTGGTTCATTGTTTTTAATAGCATCCGCTACGGCTATATCAGCACTGACTAAGGCGTCGCCGGCTGCTTTTACGAGTACCTTTGCGTTATCGAGTTTGACTTCCGGGGCGGCGACATCCCGGCCGTCTTCCTTCATTTTATCGAGCTTCTTCTCTATCCGATTCGCTAATTTTTCTTGGCCCTGGATGAGGATTTGGAGGCGATGCTTCATTTTGTTCCAAAACTTTTGGATGTTTTCTTTTTTATTTTTGTCTTGTTCAACTTTTTTTTCTGTTTTCGACATAACCTGAGCATCCTTTCGCGCCTGAACTTCTTCTTTCCCGACCTCAACGCTGGCTTTTACTTCTGCCTGTTTTTCTCCCTTGTTACTGTTAATACCCAAAATTCCTCGGATTTTTGCCCCAATACCGACCGCGACCTTTTCTTGATGCTCGCCATCATGCGCGATTGCGCTGACGCCCGACATACCCAACGCCACAGCTGTAAGAATAAATCCAGTAAGATACTTCTTCATCAAAATATATTGATTCCTCGCATCTGCCTCGGATCGCGTGGGCGGTAGGAGGCAGGGCTAGGAAATAATTAACGTTCGCAGATTTAATGCATTAATTCGACCTTTCGACGATCCTTTTATGATGTAAGACGTATAATAATCGAATTCATGTCATAGAACAATAACCAAGGGGGCGGCGCATAGCGCTGCCCCCTTGGTACATCTGCTTTAGAAATCGGGGCTTATCGAATAGGGGAAGGAGTCAAGGGAATGATTCTAGTTAGGGTCGGGATCTTGCGAAGCATATCTTTAACATCTCGTAGCGCTTTGTTTGACTCACGAGTCTTGGAAATAACATCCATATAGAGTGCCCTGATTTTCTTGAAAGCATCGGTAGCGTTGTTCTCCATTAGTATTTGAGGAACCGCAGCATTTGCTTTCACGAGCGTTTGTTCTGCATCCTGTATCTTGGTACGGGCGATAGCTAGGGCAGCCCGTGCCTTTGTCACGTCGCCGCCAGCGTTATCGATGGCTTTAAGGCGAAGCTCAATTTGATTGGCGAGTTTTTGCTGGTGCAAAATAATAGTTTCCAATCGATCAAACATTCGCTTCCACCAATTACTTATTCGTACCTTTTTAGGATTAGACAATTGATTGGCCGATGCAGACGGATGCGGAGCTGATGCAGTCGGGCGGGGCGCCATGGCTGTCGGGCGAGGACTGATAACCGCCAACGTTTCTTTAGCTCCTGCGATTATAGGAGACGAAATGCCCCCAATTACTGCAATTGATACAACAAAAGAAATAATGCGTGTTTTCATATTATTATTCATAGTATTAAAGTATTATAACACAACGTATGACGTCTGTATAGGCATTATCTTACCAACTACTAGTAAAAACCTAGGTTTTATGCTACTTTAGCATCCATCCGATGGGCCCATAGCTCAGCTGGTAGAGCGCGTCATTCGCATTGACGAGGTCAGGAGTTCGAATCTCCTTGGGTCCACACCTACTCTTCCTCAAGATCTACGAGCGTTAGTTCCTCTCCCGAGACTATAACCGTATGCCCGCCCACCACGAACCAATGATCAGACCGTCGGTTCCGGATCATGCGTTTAATATACGCGTATTGATCCTGCGATACGGGAACGGGCTCTGGAACTCCTCTGATTTGGATTTTAAATTTATCCATCTCGATTAACTTATTAGTTGATACTGGAAAAACTATTATTACCGTAACAATTCGGGCAATAGGCCTCTAGTCGAGAGAATTTGACTCAAATTTGATTTGAGTCATACTGGATTCGTGCACCCGCTGCAATCCCATATTCTCAAGGAATTGAACCTCAAAGAAAAAGCCCGCTATGCGGAGCTAAAACCTCACGGTATTGAAAGTAATAATTTCGTTTACCATCTCAACCGAGTCATCAAGGATGGTTTTGTCAGTAAATCTGGCCCGGCCTATTTTCTGACCGCGCCTGGAAAAAGATATGTCGGCCGACTAAGCCTAAAAAGTTTTTCGCCCCGTCTTCAACCTATCATCGTAACGACAATCATTATTCAAGATAGAAGAGGCAATTATTTGTTGATGAAATCAAAACGTCAACCATTTTTGGGGAAAATTTCCTTTCCATATGGCAAAGTTCATTTTGGAGAAAATATTCTTGAGGCGGCGCATCGGGAATTAAAAGAAAAAACTGGTCTTATGGCGCAGTTGCGCCATCGCGGCGATATGTATCTGGCCATTAGGGAACGGGGCGAGCTCGTAGCGCACATGCTTTGTCACGTATTTGAAGGCTCTAGGTCCCAAGGCCAAATTATACTGGAAACAAAGACTCATTCCATAAGCTGGCAAGCACTTGGAAGCGTAAACTCAAAGGCTTTTGTGCCTGGTGTCCTGGAAATGCACCGGCTATACTCAAGGTCTAAGGATAAATTTTTTGCCGAAAAAATAGTATGACCGATAAGATTTTTCAGGGACTCAATGATAAACAGGCGGAGGCGGTGCGGGCTGTCCAGGGGCCCGTTTTAGTCATTTCTGGTCCGGGTTCGGGCAAGACTCGGTGTCTGACGCACCGAATTGCTTATTTGATGGCTAGCGGCGTTCCGGGCGAGAATATTTTAGCAGTCACGTTCACTAATAAAGCCGCCAATGAAATCAAGGAGCGCGTGGAACGACTCTTAAAAGAGTCGGGCACATTGTCGCAAGGGATCGGCTGGCCAATACTGGGTACATTTCACGCTATCGGTATCAGAATCTTGCGTCGGGAGATCTCTATTCTTGGTTACGGCCGTGATTTTGTAATCTTAGATACAGCCGACCAGCTTTCGGTCGTAAAGCGCATCATGGCGTCATTGGAGATTGATTCTAAAAAATATAACCCCAACGCAATCCTTAATAGCATTTCTAAATTAAAAACGGAGCTCACCTGGCCGGAACCATATAATCCGTACGACCTGCCGGCCGGCAGGCAGGATTTCTACCAGCAGACGGTGGCTCGTGTATACAGAGCCTATCAAGCTGAACTGCAGAGGATGAACGGTCTTGATTTTGACGATCTAATCGTCTTGCCCGTAAAAATTTTTCAAACAAATCCGGAAATATTAAAAAAGTATCAGCGTTTTTGGAAATATATTCTCGTCGATGAATACCAGGACACGAGCCATGATCAATATACTTTGATTTCTCTTCTGGCCGCTGCCCACCATAATTTATTTTGTATTGGTGATGACGCCCAATCTATATATATGTTCCGCGAGGCGGATATTCGAAACATATTGAATTTTCAAAAGGACTATCCGAATGCAAAAGTAATCTTATTGGAACAGAATTATCGTTCCACCAAGACCATCCTTGCCGCCGCCCAGCATGTTATCAGTAATAACAAAGCTCAAATCCCCAAATCACTCTGGACCCAGAATATGGAAGGCGATCAGATTCATATTCAGGAGACGATCAACGAGCGCGATGAGGCAAATTTCGTCGTCACAAAAATGCAGGCCCTCATGGATGTTGGCCATAGTATCAGAGATTTTACGGCACTGTATCGGACTCACGCTCAATCTCGAGCTTTAGAAGAGGCGCTTATCTTTCATGGATTTCCATATAGGATCGTCGGTGGTATTAAATTTTATGAACGCAAAGAAATCAAAGATTTGCTGGGGTATCTACGATTTTTAAGCAACCCTCGTGATGTTGTCAGCTTTGAGCGGATTTATAATATTCCCACGCGTGGTATTGGCAAAAGCACGTTTGATAAACTGGCAATTCACCCCGCTCCGGACTACATTACTGCCCTCCAACAGCTGGCCGCGGAAAAAAAATCTAAACCGCTTTTAGAATGCGCCCTGCTCATGACCGAATTACGCCAGGATATTCAAGAAAACAAGGTGAGTTCAGCTATGAAAACTATCGTTAAAAAAATCGGCTATGAAAATTATCTTTTAAATCTCAAGGGCGATGCTTACGAAAATGCTGAAGAACGGATCGAAAACCTAAAAGAACTTTTCACGGTGGCCCGTAAGTACGACGATCTGGGCCCGGAAGGCGTTAGTAAATTTTTAGAAGACGTCGCGCTCCTGCAAGAGACGGACAAGCTTAAGGAACAGGAAGACGCCGTCACGCTCATGACGATGCATTCCTCTAAGGGCCTAGAATTTCCAATTGTGTTCATCATCGGCATGGAAGAAGGGCTTTTCCCACATTCTCGATCGCTTTTTGAACCCAAGGAACTCGAGGAAGAACGGCGACTTTGTTATGTCGCCTTGACGCGGGCACAGCAACGGCTATTTCTGACCTATGCCCGATACCGGAATATCTTTGGCTCGACTCAAGCCAATTTGCCATCGCGCTTCATCAGCGAAATACCGATTAACCTTGCCATGCACCAACGTTTTGATTTCGGTGACACCGATGACGAAGAGATAATCGCTTATGATGATTAGAGCCAAAAAATCCCTTGGTCAGAATTTTCTATCCGACCGGAATATTTTAGGGAGGATCGCTGGCACTGCCGATCTGACCAAGGCTGACACAGTAGTAGAGATAGGGCCTGGCACTGGCAATCTAACCAAAATTCTGGCTGAAAAAGCTGGTCGGGTTATTGCGATTGAGAAAGATCACCGCCTCATTGAACAACTTCAGCAACGCTTCCCCGAAAAAAGAGTACAGATTATTGAGGGCGACGTTCTTGCGTTATCGCCAGGGGAGTTGGACCTCAAAGCCGGCGAATTTAAAATTGTGGCCAATATTCCTTACTACATCACTTCGCATTTTATCCGTAATGTGTTTGAGAAATGGCCTCGACCCCGAGTGATAGTTTTGACAGTCCAAAAAGAAGTTGCACAAAGAATTATAGCCCAACCGCCGCATATGAATTTGCTAGCGCTCTCCGTCCAATTTTACGCCAACGCGGAAATTATCGGCACAATTGCCCGTGGCAGTTTCACCCCATCGCCTAAAGTTGATTCAGCCATTGTAAAAATAGTACCAAAGACAGCATCTCAACTGGTACCGCCGGAAAGATTTTTCAAACTAATTCGAGCCGGCTTCTCAAGCCCCCGCAAACAACTCATTAATAATCTTGTTCCTGCATTCGGCAATAAAGAACGGGTTACTGAAGCCGTCGGAAAGGTGTATAGTAATGAGCGTATCCGTCCTGAGAATCTTTCCATCGCCGCATGGTGCGAATTAAGCAATTTACTCGAGAACTCTTAAAGTCGGATTTTGCATACGGCTTCGGTGCCGGACTTGTTTATTTTGGGTATACTTTTTCCTGGATTTGGGCGCTTTATCCGCTTAATAGCGTCGGTATTACCAATTCGGGGCTAGCATTTTTATTAGTCGCTATCGGGTTCGGCGGAAGCATAATAGTCTCTGCCATACCTTGGGGATTGTTTACTTTTTTCTTAGGGAGATTTTCTCAACTTCAATCAGTTTGGTTTTGGCCATTAACAATTGCCGGCACTTTCACGATTTTGGAGTATGTCCGGGCTTGGTTACTCGGTATCGTCTGGCTCGGCAGTGGGAGTAGGCTCGGTCCATACTGGACATTCGGCAACCTAGCTTATTGGTTCGCGGACGTATCATTCATCGCTCGCAGCGCCGCTTTCTGGGGAATTTACGGTATCACTTTCATTATCGTTTTATTGATAATGATTGCAGTCATCGGTATTAAAAGGCGGAGACTCTCAATATCTTATGGAGCCCAGGTATTAGCAATAATTCTTCTACTGGCGCTAGCATTTATTCCGCTTCCGGGCCAGCAATTTACACCAGTTGACGTTGCCATTATTCAGACTCAAAAAGCGACCAGACCATTTTATTCAAGCGGGGAAGTGCTGATTGATTTCAGGCAAAAATTAGACTTAGTCTCCCAAGCCGCCCAGCGAATGCCTAATGGGGGTTATATTCTTTTGCCGGAAGGGGCAGATTTTTCGACTAGTCTCGCTAAATTTCTAGATGTTCAACAGGTTAAAAATTATTTTCAAAAACTTTCCAATCAAGAAATTATTTTAATCGATAATGTCGAAATTGCGAGTCAGGGTGAAAAAAAGATCTCTCGTTCGCTGGTCGTGAGTTCAAAACGAGGCGCGCTTGGTCAATATGATAAATTCGTCCTTAGTCCGTGGGGCGAATTTCGACCATACATCGCCAATATTGTTTTATGGCTATCCGGTAATAAGCCTGCGTCTGAAAATAGTCTTCAACCAGGACCTGCCCGATCGCCAATTGAATTCGATCGCCAACAGATAGAAATCATTGTTTGTTCTGATGTCTTGTCGCCTCAAAGGGGCGACGTGCGGGTTCTATTCGGCATGGGAAGTTTGGGGTTTTTCAATGGCAATGAGCGAGTTCAATCCCAAATTTCAGCAGCTGCCAGGTTTCGCGCTCTAGAGAGCGGAAAATACCTAGTTTGGGCTTCAAATGGGGGCCGTTCTTACATCATAAACCCCCTAGGAAAGGCTACGGGTGAACTATTGGAACCGGGGTATGAGATATTAACAGGAAGTATCATACCCAATGATACTCGTACATGGTATAATCGAGTAGGAGATTGGCCAATTTTATTACTCTCATTGGCATTCTTCGCGACAGGATTGAGAAAGAGAGCATGACCAATAAAATTAAGTTTGTTTTTGCGTGCTTGGTGCTCATCACCACTCTTTCGGTGTATGAGTTTTTCTCCTCGGCTAAAAACTCTCCGGTTAATTCCAGCGCAAACAGTATTGGTGCCGTTGAACAGAGTGTAGTTTCGAATACAGACACGGATGGTGATGGCTTAAACGACGGCGATGAATCAGTCTGGAATACTGATTTTCAGAAGGCCGATACCGATGGTGATGGTTACTTAGATGGAGAAGAAGTTGCTTCTGGGCATGACCCTCTTATTTCGGGCCCAAAGGATTCGCTAATCGAGCAAAACCTAACCGATAAATTAACTGACTTAGTCATTGGTGGCCTATATTCGGAAGATTTAAAGAAAAAAGAAGACAATCCAAATTACGAAAAGTCTCTAAACGACGTCGCTCTCTCTACGATCTATGACTTTTATAACTCGACACCCCTTAAAGAGGGCTTATCTTTTAATATCGTCGATGATTCCAAGGATAATCAACAGAATTACCTAAACTTTATTGCCGACAGTATTCAGGCCCAGATTTTAGGATATCCAGAGAGTATCAAATCTAGCGCCGTTACTGAACAGGAATACTATTCACAAAAGAGTATTCGATTCAGGACGGTTGGCGAGCAACTAAGAAAACAGTCTGTTCCAAAAACATGGACAACACTGAATGAACAGATTTTTAATACCCTCCAGCGCCTAGCTATAGATTACAAAGCAATCTCTGATCGCGATAATGATCCGATGAAAGCATTAATCGCTGTAAACGAAATCACCGCCGTCATTGAGCCCCAAATAAAATCGATTCTGGAAACTATTAATGGCGAGATTATAAATAGTAAACTCCTCGTCAATAGTACATTCTATCAAGTTCTAGGATTGATTTATTAATGTCCTCAACCAAGAAAAAAGTAGTCGCCGCTCTATTGATCAGCTTGATCGTTTTTCCGTTTTGGTTATCAACCGCTAAAGCTTCGGATTTTGGAGGATCGTGGGCTAATTTCTACCAATATTATTTAAAAGAATTCACCCTGGATACTGTTGCCCGGGGAATAGCAAAAGCTCTATTCAATGGTTTGGTAAATAAGTTAGTCTCAAAGATACAGTCAGGCGGGAGAAACGGGGGACCAGCCTACGTCCAGAACTGGCGCAATTTCCAGACGAATGCGCAGTACCGAGGCGAAGATGTATTTAGGGCTATTTTAGCCAACACGCCAATTTGTGGATATCTTCGAACTGGTATTGACCAAGTATTTAGAACATCAGCACGGTTTAAGATACCCTTGCTTGGACAAAATATTCGGGTGGGCGATCTTGACCCGTATACGCTGCGGGCGCGTTGTTCTCTGCCGTCGAATTTTGATCCCGCAAGATATCAGCAAGATTTTACTGGCAATGGTGGCTGGCAAACGTATGTTCAACTTTTACAGCCCGAAAATAATTTCTATGGCCTTTATCTGCAGTCACTCCAAGAACTCGGAAAGCAACGAGACCTTGAAGAGCGCAGCGACCTTCAGGAGGCAGCGGGGGGATATACGGCTTTTCGGCCGAGATGCGCCGGCCAGGGAGCTCAAACACGATGCATCTTTTTAGGTAGGGTTGTTACTCCACCCGATTTGATAGCTAAGGCGGCTGGAACTATCCTCCAACAGAATTTAGAATGGCTTACAAATGCAGATGAAATGTCGGATATCGTGGCGGGAGTAGCAACTTATGCGTATAATTATTTCTCTGATCTTTCTGCTGCATCCAATCTCGGTGAAACTCCTGAAGACAGATCAACAGATTCAGAAAAATTTGAATATTGTACCGCCAGGAAGCCTCGCAAAGAGATAGTTGAGAAATATAGCAGTCAATTTAATCCCTTCGGTTATGCCAAGGGCGATATTGGACCGTGCGGGGACCCCAACAGCAAGAAAAACCGGGAGAACCAATATCCGTATCAAGCCTGCGTCCAAGCGTGTCTTAAAGCCGTGGGTTTAATTCCCTCTAATTACCCGGTTCCATCAGTAGTACCGTATCTACCGGTGCCGACTGAAACAGACAGTGGAACTTGCCCAGACTTGTTCGCGCCGCCTGGACCCGGGGGTGGGGCAGTCTGCCACCAGGGATGCGGCGGGAGTCCAGGTGATGGGCCAGCATACCTTCTTCGAGTAGGACACCTCGATCAAGACTCAGTTTCCAAAAAACTCTTCAATTCCAATGGAGATCCGGACGATCATACGACATGGGAATGGTTCCTCCCTCCGGATACTAAAGAGGAGTGGTGCAGTTCGGATACGGTTCTAGAACGTACCGATCCACCACCAAATCCGCCCCCATTTCCGGCTACGATCCGGTGCATCAACGGTTCAAGCGGCGGCATAGATTATTCACAATATCCGCTGTGTGGGCCCGTCTCGAATCCGTCAGGCACGCCTGGTCCGTCGAGCACGCCTGGTGCCGGTGAATGCCAAATCGTCTATCCAGCTGGTGTTCCTGGGCCATTTGCGGAGGATATTAAAGCAGCTGCTAAGGAATTACGGGAGACTACTTCCGGCATTCTATCTGGTGGAGGTTGGCCCTACACCGTATTAGACATAGACGGGTATTTCGAAGGAATGGAGCAGATTCTTGAATCGCGAGGCTTTGTCGTTACTCGCGATACCGATGCGCCCGATCAGGAAATTAATATCTATAAGCAGGGAAGCTCAACTTCTGAAATGTACGGGATTCGCACCAGCGGAGGCCTTACTCGTGCATCTCATAGAGCCAGTGGTTGTACATTACCTTGACTATGCTTAGCCAATTGCCCAAAAAATTTAAATTTCGGATAGGCATCGTGGTTTTAATTGTGTTAATAGTGCTATTTGCCGGCAATCCCGCACAAGCTATTGGAGAAGAACTTGCTAGCAGTGTTTTTTTGCTCAGCCTTCAGACATTCATTCTGCAAGCATTCGCCTGGGTGGCCCAAGTCTTTGAATTAGTTATTCGCTACTCAATCGACCCCAACCTTGCCGTAATCAGGGAAACTTGGTCAATTGTCCGGGACTTCTGCAATATGTTTTTTATCCTGATTATCGTTATCATGGCCTTTGCCACTATTTTTGATATTGGCGGCTATCAAGCTAATTCCCAGCTTATCGTCAAATTCCTGATTGTTGCCGTCCTGATTAACTTTAGTCTGACTATCAGCGGCCTGTTCATTAGGGGCGTTGATGTCATCAATGGCACTTTTATTTCCGGCTTGGGCGCAAGCAGCGCCCGGTTGGCAAGAATATTTGATCCCGTTGAGATCTTAGGCGACCAAAAAAGCTTGGCCCAGTCGATCGGATCGGTCATGGGTAAGGCCGGTTGTTATGTCACAGCTTTATCCGTCGGCGCTATCGGCAATCCACTCCTTAACTGTAGTAAGGTAGGTGATACTTTAGGCGCCTTATCTACGGGTAAATTAAGCTGGTCTTACTCATTCCGACTGATGGGCACGATTGTCTTAACCCTTATCGCCGGCTCGGGACTCCTCGTGGCCACAGTCTTCGCCCTGATTCGTATTCCATTTTTATGGTTTTTAATGATCTTTTCGCCGTTGGCCGGCCTGGCCAGTATCTTACCAGCAACCCGGGAAGGTTGGAACCGCTGGCTGAAAGAATTTTTGGGTTGGAATCTATTTTTGCCAGTTTATCTGTTCGCGCTTTATTTCGGCATGTATTTTTTGAGCCGACAAAACGATATCCTTTCCGGTTTCGGTCTAGCGCCGCAAGTTACCTCAAGTCCACTGGTGGGATTGGGCCTTTCGTTGCAGATGGTATTTTTCTACATCGTTGCTGGGGTTGTCCTATGGGGTGGCACAGCTTTTGCGCTGGCTGTATCCCGGGCCGGCGGCGGTATGGCTAGCGAGTGGGGACTTAAGGGCGGATTATGGGTCAGGGATAATATTCCTTTCATATCGCCGGCTGCCCGCGGCGCCAAAGAAGCGGTGGTTGATCGGTTTGGGCGTATCCGCCAAGAAGGACTTCCGGTAGGATTCGGGACGAAATTAGGCGGCGTGCAGGCTGGCGCTCGGCAACAGGCTTGGGTAGCAGAACAGCTAGGCATGCGCGGGGCTCAACAAGAAGCCTATAAGAAGCAGGTTGATTACTTTGCCGAAGTATATAAAAAACAGAATCGCAGTCCAGACGAACTGCGCAACATCGTAGAAACCGGTAAAATATTCGAGAAGCTAGGAGCGCTACGACGATTAAAAGACGAGAAGAACCTAAGTCCCGAAGAGTTAAAGACGGGCTACCATGAATTTATGAAAAACGTGGGCGTGGCCGCGGCCGAAGGTTTCGTGGCGGGCATTGACTTCAAAAAAGACTTCGATAAAAATGAGCGATCGGAATGGTTTAGGGACCCGAATCTTGGCGTCGAAGTACGGAAAAAAGTGGCCCGGGTTATGGCCGAGGAAGGTGAGTTGAATGTAAAGTGGGTCGGTGATGAAGAAGAAACCAATGATCTTCTAACCGCTGTTCGTCTGAATCTTGCCAGAGATAAACGTAATCTTAGACCCGAAGATGTGACATTAGATTCACGAGAAGAAAAAGCGGTTCGCGAGTTTTTGTTAAAAGCCTCCGATAAAAAAATTATCGAATCATATCGGCTTCTCAATAAGTTTAAAATAAAAAATCCTAAGTCAGAGGGTGGTGAGAAAATATTTGACCTCGGTGATGACCTAGAAATGGCTATCGTCAAGAAAGAAGTGCCTGATATGGTAAAACTTTTAACCAACTTCTACGATGCTAAGAATAATGTAATTAAAGCCGATTTAAATCCTGACCAATCTCAACTTTTAGAGACCCTGAAAAAAGTACTCGGAAAACGGGCAGACAAAGAAAACTTCCTTCGTACTATGTATAATTATCGTCAGATTACGCCTGAACAGGAAGGAGCAGTCTCGAAATTTGCCGAGATACTTCAAGTTAGACTGCAAAAAGAGTCACAAGCACAGAATAAGCCGAAAGATTCTTCGTCCGGTGGCGAACCACCTCCGACTGGAGACAGTACTGCTGGTGGTGCTCGGGCTGAAGTACATCCCGGCAATATCATTGACCTTCGCAACTTATGAAATACCAACTTCCACAATTCATTGAAACTGAGGTAAAATTAGTCGGACCATTCACTTTAAAACAATTTCTTTGGATTGCGGCTGGCGCTTCAATGCTGTTCGTGCTGTTTTTCATCATCCAGGGATTCTGGTTTATTGTCCTGGCATTACCCATTGCTTCAGCATCGTTAGCGTTAGCATTTGTTAAAGTTCAAGGCACTTCGCTCGTTAACTATACCGCCTATATGCTCTCATTCTATATCAGCCCCAAAAAATATCTATTCCATAACGAAGAAAATCAATCACTAACTAATAATACGCCTCATGCCTAGTCCCACATCCAACAATATCGTTGAGGTTACCGACGTTCGAGATAACGTACTTCTTTTGAAAAACGGCTCGCTCCGCATGATCTTGGAAGTGGGGTCCATCAATTTCGAGCTACGCTCGGAAGAAGAACAGGCGGCAATCATCCAAGGTTTTCAGAATTTCTTAAATTCAATCGATTTTCCAATCCAGATCGTGATTCAGTCCCAGAAATACAATATTGATGACTACCTCCAGACGGTACGCACGGCGTCCGAAGGCCTTACTAATGAACTCCTGAAAATACAGGCCGAAGAGTATATGAAATTTATTCAGGAATTATCATCCCTAGCAAACATCATGTCTAAAAATTTCTATATCGTCGTGCCGTTTTATTTAGTCGAGGCCGGCGGCAGTAAGGGTGTTATGGATACATTCAAGGGCTTCTTTTCCTCGGCTAAAAGCATCACTGCTATTCCTGAAGAGCAGTTCGCGACCTATCAGAACCAGCTGGTCCAGCGTTCGGAGATGATTTTCGACAGCCTAGTCGGCAGCGGTTTAAAAGCGCGAATTCTAGCGAAAGACGAGCTCGTGAATATGCTTTACCTACTATATAACCCCGGCAGTAAACCTTTGGCTACCCCACCTACCCCATGATTGATCCTAAACAGCCCACTTCAATTGTCCCAACTATTGCGCCCTCGGCACTAAATATTGCGCCTAACTATATTCAGGTTGGCGAGAAATATGCCCGGACGATATTCCTAGCCACTTTCCCGCGCTTTTTACACACAAACTGGTTTTCACCGATTGTGAATTTCGACCGAGTTTTCCAGGCATCAATCTATATTGTACCGAAAAATACAGCTACGGTCCTCAAGCAGCTCCGCGATCAACTCGCTCGGCTACAGGCCGAATCAATGGAGGAATCAGCTTCGGGTAAGGTCCGCAACCCGCTCCTAGAAACCGCTATGGGCGATATCGAGGATCTCCGCGACAAACTTCAGCAGGGAACAGATAAATTCTTTGACCTGGGAGTTTATATTACTTTTTTTGAAGATAACCCAAAGACACTCGATGAAACCGAGGGTAAGTTCAAATCGCTTTTGGAGTACCAGCTCGTTTTTGCCCGACCCGCGGTGTTTCGGATGCTTGAGGGCTTTATTTCGACGCTACCGATTAATGATGACCGATTAAGCGTCTATACGTCGCTTAATACTGAGCCAATTTCTTCGATCTTTCCATTTGTATCCTATGACCTGACTTCCAACCAGGGCCTGCTCTACGGCATTAATACACATAATAATTCGCTGGTGCTCTTTGATCGATTTAATTTAGAAAACGCCAATGCTGTTGTCTTTGGTAAATCTGGCGGTGGTAAGAGCTACACGATCAAGCTCGAGGTCTTGCGGAGCTTGGTCATGGGCACTCAGGTTTTTGTGCTGGATCCGGAAAACGAGTATAAGTTCCTGGCTGAGACCGTCGGCGGCACAACGGTCAAGATTTCAATCAATTCTGATCAGCACATCAATCCATTTGACCTGCCCGTGCCTAAGCAAGGCGAATCGCCGTCCGATATTTTCAATTCGCACATCCTAAACCTTGCGGGCCTCATGAAATTGCTCTTGGGCGATCTCACGCCCCAGGAAGATGCCATCTTGGATGAGGCGCTTATTCAAACTTACGCCATTAAAGACATCACGCCCGACTCTGATTTCTCTCAGGCCACGCCACCGATTTTGGGCGACTTGCAGAGTGTCATGGAGGGTCTCACCGGCGCTGAATCCATGGCCACTCGTTTGAAAAAGTTTACCCAAGGCACTTTTGCTGGATTTTTGAATCGGCCGACAAATGTCTCACTGGAAAATCAGCTAATTGTTTTTGGTATCCGCGACATGGAAGAGGAACTACGACCTGTGGCGATGTATCTAGTCTTAAATTTCTTATGGACTCAAGTCCGACGCGAACTAAAGCGGCGCGTCTTGGTCGTGGATGAGGCTTGGTGGCTAATGAAGTATCCTGTTGGTGCGGACTTTTTATTCAATATCGCTAAGCGGGGGCGAAAATACTATTTAGGCCTAACGACGATTACTCAAGATATTCCGGACTTTATGGGTATGTCCCAAGGTAAGGCGATCGTGACTAACTCTTCGATGCAAATTCTCATGAAACAGTCACCGGCGGCGATTGAAGTAGTTAAAGACACCTTTAACCTCACCGATGCCGAGAAATACTACTTACTCGAAGCCCGGGTCGGCTTCGGGCTTTTCTTCCTGGGCGCCAGCCACGTCGGTATAAGAGTCACCGCCTCGTATACCGAAGATCAAATCGTTACCTCTGACCCCAAACAAATTCTCGAAATTGAAAAGGCGAAACAGGAACTCGCTGAAATGAGTGCTTCCTAAGCATGGCGGACGAAAACCAACAACGCGCTGAACCAAATGTTCAAGCGGTACTCCAAGAAGCACAGGCGATTTATCGCCGACGCGCCCAAGATCAGACTTACACCAAAGAGCTGGAGAAGATTAGACTGCCCTCGCGGCTAGCTTATTTCATCCGACTTATTCTATCTCTAGCTTCTGATATTATTGATATTATTGCGGCCATAATTTTAATTTACACTGGCGGGGCAAGTGAGGCAGTAGATCTGCCGTTAGGTGGTTTAATTGCTATGCTTTTCATCATTGATGGTTGGTTTCAAAATCATCAACTAAAAAAAGCGGTTAAACCTTCGGCTTTAATCAGGCAGCGAGTGGAACTGATTGACCAGAGAATTAGAACGTATCGGAATGCCTACGCTGGTATTCTTCGAACGGGCCGAAAAGTTAAGGTCCTGCGCAAACCAATCCGGACCTTTGCTTTAGCCGCTGGAAAGTTAACTCGTTTTACTAAGAAAGGTGTGCTTGGGAGCACGATTTGGCGCAGTATCGCCCAGATTATACCTTTCATTGACTTATGGTTCTGGCAGACCCAAAACACGCGATCGATATATAAGGCCAGAAAGCGGGCCCATGCTGATTCTCAAGAACTAATCAAACTATACGCGGCTGCGCTAGCTGATGAAGAAACAGAAATAAGAGAACTGGGTAAAGCTATGCAGGAAGCGGCCTAGGACCATGACTCGTAAAACGTTACAATACACTCATGCAGGATAAAAAGCTCATCGTTGGCCTTATTACGCTGACCCTCGGGATGTCGGGCGTTTTATCTTGGTATCTTTTTGCCTCTTCGCCGGCACCGCACTCGCTTTCCCTCAATCGAGCTGAAATTGGTTCAGCAGCCGACCAGGAAAGTGAACCAGAAATATCGGTTAAGCCGGGCCGGGTAGCAGTGCCGGCACCGATTAGCAGTGGTGAGGCTATTTCCGCCGAGACGGACGGCAAGGGTAGGGTTCTTTTCTATGACCCCGAAAGCGGCGTGGTAACAGCTATAGATTATCGGAGTGGCCGCGAAGAAATTATTTCACCAACGCGCTTAATCGGTTTCATAAAAACAATTTGGGCGCCATCTAAAGAAGAGGTTATCTCGCAATTTTCGTCTTCGCAGGGCGCCACTTTCAGATATTTTAATTATCTGACCAAGCGGGTCGTTTCTCTCGGCCACGCAATCCTGTCGCCGGTTTTTTCGCCGGACAGTTCTAGAATTGCCTACTTTACCAAAACTGCGACCGAGGCCGGTATTTATATTGCCACGCCCGATAACAGTGAGAGTAAGCGGATACTAGGCACGCGTTTTAGTAAGGCTGCTCTGGCTTGGCCCGGAGATGATTTAATTAGCATCATCGTCACCGATGATCAGGGTCAAAACTCTTTATTTACCGTAACTCCGGAGGGTAAGCTAACGAAGTTAGCGGAGGCCGTTGATCACCTGGAAGTCCGGTGGTCAAAAGGCGGTGTCAAGGCGCTAATTTCACTTTTCGACACAACCGGTAAACTATACGCGGTGGTCCTTGATCCTCGGACGCTCGAACAACACGTACTGGATGTGGAGACGCGGGCTTCCCAATGTGTCTGGGGCAACGATAACCGACGGGCGATCTGCGCTGTTTCGCAAACGCCGATCAGCCTGGCTACAGTCGAAAATCAATCCAAAACTCCCCAGAATTTCTATGAGATCGATACCGTCTCGGGCGAGAAAAAACTCCTCTCGCCGAGCGGAGTTCGGGGTCCTAGGGTTTATGTTTCTGAAATTCTCCTTTCGCCAGCAGAAGATTATCTTTTTTTCGTCAACGATTACGATCAGAAACTCTATAGTTTTAAGCTCCCCTAGAGAAACGGCTTAATAACGATCCGCCTTTGTGGTTCTTCGCCGATACTCTCCGTAGTGATATCGGGACAGGCAGCTAGCTCCATATGAACAATTCGCCTTTCATAGGCCGACATTGGCGCCAGAGCTTCGGCTTTTTGCGTATTCCGAACGCGACTAAGTGCCTGCCGAGCGAGCTCAATTGCAAACTGGGTCCTAGATTGTTTGTAATCATTTACATCCACCGTTATGACTAGCGGTCCAATCTGATTTTTTATGTGCCAAAGACGCACAATGTGCTCTAGGGCCTTAAGGCTCTGGCCATTCTTGCCGATTAGGAACCGGCCGTTGCCGGGTGCGTAGATCGAGATGAATAAGCCTTTGGCGTTTTCATATTGTTCTTCTTTTACTTCTACGCGACAATCGAGTTTCATGAAACTCGTAATTTGCTTGAGATATCCGATAAGATCCTGGTGTGATTCGGTCATATTTATAGAAACCTACCTAGGCATAGCGGTATTTAATAAAGAGTTGCTCTGCTATCGAGAATAGGGTGGAGGTGACCCAGTATAGCCCGATTCCGGCAGGCAACTTCCAGGCGATGAACACGATCATAACAGGAAAGAAATACTTCATCTGGGCATTCATAGCTGCGGCCCCCGGTGTGCCGATGGGTTGAGAAGTTAATGACAGGCGTGCTTGAATGTACTGCGTTGCACCCGCTATAACAGCCAGAAATGAATTTTGAGCGGTGACCGTCAGAAAACCGAGGGATACGGGATTAATTACTCCCGGATGTTGCACGAAGCCGTAAAGCATTGATAAGTTTTCCGGCTTAAATCCGGCTAGGAAAGCCCGATAGAGGGCGAGGAGGATGGGAATTTGAATCAAGAGAGGCAAACAGCCGGAAAAGGGGTTGACCTTATTTTCGCGATAAAGCTGCATAATCGCATTGGATTGCGCCGTCTGATCGTGTTTGTGTTTTTCGCGGACCTCCTGCAGTCTGGGGTTTAAAGCACTAAGCGCCTTCTGTGCCCGCTGCGCCCGAATCGAAAGCGGCGAAAAAATAAGCCGGATGATAATCGTCAGAGCAACAATAGCGATGCCGAAATCATGGCCTGGTAATACGTTGTAAAGGTAGATTAGGCTATTAAAGAGGGGGCGGTAAATCGCTTCGTGAAAAAAAGCGCTCATGGTAAATCGATGCCCCCGGCGTGAGCGGGGTGGCAACGCATTAACCTAGATCCGGCCCGCAGCATCCCTTTATAGGGCCCGTGTTTCTCGATTGCTAGTGACGCGTACTCCGAGCAGGTCGGCTGAAAACGGCACTGGGGCTGAATTAAAAACGGTAATTGGCCTAGGAACGGCGTTAGTGAGCGATAAAGACGAATTAGGGCGAGCATTAGTGATTTCATAAGTAATGACCAAGAATAGTTTTAAATTCTTCCCGGACCTCATTTAGGGTATCACTACAGTCCCGATTCACAAAGCAGACGATATCGGTCCCCTGGGCTTCAGGCGCAACTGTCCGGAACGCCTCCTGAAACGCGCGCTTAATCGCGTTGCGTTTCACTGAACTCTTAACGACGCGGGCCGGAACAATAATACCGAATCGATTAACTTTTTTATCGGAACGTTGCCGCGTCTTAATAAAGAAAAAACTGCCTCTTTCGGTTTTTCCTTCCTTTAAGATGGCAGTAAAATCTCTGTCGCTGGTGATCCGCTGACTTCGAGGGAGAGCCATGCTAAACAGTAAGCCGCTTCCGGCCCTTTCGTCGCCGGCGCGTAAGAACTGTGCGACCTGTCTTGGACCGGCTCCGTGCTAGGAAGCCATGTTTGCGCATGCGTTTCCTTCTTTTTGGTCGATACCGTAATGCTTTTGAGGCCATATTTAGGAAGTTGGGTGTTAGTGCAGTATAAACTGATTTATATTTTCGGTCAACCTACTAAAATTATATTTTAAATAAATTTTAGTGGGCCAACGAAAGTAGTCGCCAATGTTTTTATGGCGCCGGCTTGTCTAAGTTTTATTTCACAGTAAAATTTGGGCGGGTCAATATTTACGGAAAGTTCTCCACCTGCTATACACAGTATATCCACTGAGTTAGCTTCTTTTTCCGCTTCCAGGCCCGAATGATACTAGTGTATACTGATGGTGGCTTGAAATAAATTTTACATTCTTGGTAGTCATATATACGTTATGGAGAATCTCCGAATGAAGAATGAAGACCTCTGGAAAGCTGTGCTTGGCGAGATGGAGCTTTCGCTGTCTCGAGCAAATTTCACGACGTGGTTTAAGAATACCCTAATCGTCTCCCAAGATCAGCAGACAATTCTCGTCAGCGTACCGAACGGCTTCGTTAAGGAATGGCTGGAGAATAAATTTAATCGCCAGATATTGCAGTCCGTCCGGAAGTTATTACCGGAGATGCGCGAAGTTCGCTATATCATCGGCCAACCAAAACCAGAAGCAATTAAGCAGGACGTATCCCGAGTGATGCTCGACAAGGAGTTTATTGAGAAAAATCAGCAAGAAACAGAGCAGGACATTGATAAGACAACCCATCTTAATAAAAAATATTCCTTTGATTCGTTTGTAGTTGGCTCCAGTAATGAGTTGGCGCATGCCGCTGCCTTAGCCGTGGCTAAGAGCCTGGGAAAACTTTACAACCCCCTATTTTTATATGGCGGTGTCGGCTTGGGCAAAACACATCTAGTCCAAGCTATCGGCAATAAACTCCTGGCGGAAAACCGCGATCGGAAGATCCTCTATATTTCCGCGGAAAAACTTACCGCTAACATCGTCGAATCAATCCGCACAAAGGCCATTGAAGATCTTAAAAATCAGTACTCCAGGCTCGACTTACTAGTCATCGACGATATCCAATTTATTGCCGGCAAAGAGAAGACCCAAGATATTGTCTTCTCGATTTTCAATGAGCTCCACGTGAAAAATAAACAAGTTGTCCTAACTTCGGATCGGTTGCCTAAGGCGATCCCGGCCCTAGAGGAGCGTCTTAGTTCGCGTTTTGAGGGTGGGATGATTGCTGATGTCGGGATGCCTGATTTTGAGACACGCCTGGCTATCCTTAAGCTTAAATGCTCTGAAAAAGGTTACACTTCAAGCGATGAGGTGCTTTCTTATGTAGCGACAAACATTCAGAAAAATGTCCGTGAACTCGAGGGAGTGCTTAATCGAATCGTCGCTTTCGCCCAAATCTATAACAAAGCACCCGATTTAAAAGAAGTAAAGAGTATCCTAAGCGCCTATTTAAGCGTGCCCTATAGGAAGACATCGCCCCAGAATGTATTAAAGGCCGTGGCAGATTTCTATAACATACCCCTGAACGACCTTATGAAGCGCAGTCGCAAAAAAGAGGTTGTAAGACCTAGGCAAATCGCTATGTATCTTCTTCGTGAAGAGATTAAACTGTCATTCCCTGAAATTGGCCAAAAACTAGGCGGCCGCGACCACTCTACTGTTATCCATGCCTGTGATAAGATCCGAAAAGATGAGGCGAGTAATGAGCCGATGAAACAGGAGTTAGTTCTTATCAAAGAGCGGATCTATAATGCTTTTGAAAAATGATTATGTGGAGATCTTGTGTATGAGTTAGTGGATAGTATGATGATCATCGCCTCATAATTTAATAAAAAAAATAAATTCGCTTAAATAATGAACTTTTTATGAAGACCTCATCATCTAATAATCCCCGGAATAAAATTTATCACTATTGTGAATTTAAGCGCATGAATATAAGTTGTTTTATTATTTCCTGATTATTATTCCACATCTCCACAGCTATAATAGTAATAATAAAGAGGATTACTTATTACTATTATAATAGTCCATGAAACTCACCGTAAATCAGAAAAATCTTCGAAGGGCGCTCAGCCTTGTTGAGCGTGTTGTGGCTCGGAACGTAGCGTTGCCGATTCTTAGCAACGTACTTCTTAAAACGGAAAACGGTCGCCTAAAAATTTCCGCCACCAACCTGGAGGTCGGTATTAATTATCTAATTGGCGCTAAAATCGAGGAGGTAGGCGATATCGCCGTGCCAGCGAGAATTTTCTCAGACTTCATAAATAACGTTAACGAAGAATCTATCACCTTAACTACGAAAAACAACAGCCTTCTCATAAATTCAAAGAAGTATAAGACACAAATTTTGGGTTTCGATACTAAAGAATATCCGATCATCCCCAAGATTAAAGAGAGTGGGATTTGTATCATCTCCGCTAAGCAGCTCCAGACAGCCCTAAGTCAGGTTATTGATTCGGTGGCTCTTTCCGAAAGCCGCCTAGAATTAGCCGGGCTGTATGCGAGATTTAAATCTAATGAGCTAACCCTGGCGGCCACGGATAGTTTTCGATTAGTGGAGCGGATCGTTTCGGTGCCATGTTCCCAAGAAACATCAATTATTATTCCGCGCAACACCGTTACGGAGCTTATCCGCGTGACTAGTGAAATTGAGGGAGATATTACTGTCCATATTAGTGAAAACCAAGTTGCTTTTGTGAGCGACGACTGTGAGATGATCTCCCGGTTGATAGACGGCAAGTACCCCGATTATAAAAGAGTAATTCCGGAAAAATTCCATTCAAAGACCATTGTCAGTAAAGACGAGCTGGAAAAAAACGCCCGCTTAGCCGGCCTCTTTTCATCGAGTATTTCTGACATAAAACTTACCAGCACAAAAGACAAACTTCAAATCTCGGCAAAAAATTCAGATCGGGGCGAAGCCCAAATCGAAATTGAGGCCATATTAAAGAATGAGTCATTTGAGATCTCCCTTAACTATCATTATCTTCTCGATGGCCTGAAAATTATGCCCACGGGTAGGGTAGTTATAGAATTCACGGGCGTCGGTAGTCCTTTGGTATTGCGTCCCGAAGGCGACTCGGCGCAATTAGTCTACCTCATTATGCCCCTGCGGAGCTGATGTTTAAACTCATTGACGCTGCCCTGAGGCGGCGGGAAAGAACTTATCGGCAGGAACGGGACGTCAGCCAACGGGTCGGTGAGATAATGGCGCGCTTCTGCCGGGAAGTTTTAGATGCCAACCCGGAGCTTTGTATTTCTAGTTGTGTGGTCAGTGGTCGGGTACTTACTATTCAAACCAATTCAAAAGTCGTCGCCAGCGAACTTTCGATTAGACTCGGAGAACTTACGGGATTTCTCCAGCTGGCGAAGTTGACGTTTATCCAAATACGCATCCTCTAGGGGCGGTAGTGGTGTGGGCGTTGGTGACGGAAAGGGCGTATCAACGGGGCCGGGCGTGGGTTGGGGGATAGTAACTTGGAAATAGCGTTGAGCAGACCACTCCCAGTTGGCGAATTGAGGATCGGCGGCCGGATTTTGAGGGATCGGACCCAGTGGATTATTCCGATCAACATAGTAAAGAATGTTGTGGATTTGACCATTATAAACATAAGTGCCATTAAGCATCACTTTATCAGAAGTAATTGGGTTAGGTGGCGGGAAATTCTCAGGCGTAATTTTTTTAAATGTTTCTTCCATAAACGCGTGCCAAAGCGGGCCAGCGGCGCTGATACCGGCGCCGGCTTGGGTCATAGGCGTGTTGTTATTATTACCCGTCCAGACACCTACGGCGACGCCGGTCGAGTAACCGATCAACCAGCCGTCACGGTTCTCTTGAGTCGTACCGGTCTTAGCCGCGATCTGCCGCCCCGGGAAATAGAGAGAGCTATTGGGTCCGAATGTTGGAATACGGGCATTATTATCCGATAGAACATCATTCATAAGGCGAGCGACCTGTTCGTCGATTACTCGTTCAGGATTATCTTCTTTCTCTTCGATTATAGTGCCATCACCAAGCTCGATTCGTTTGATTAGTGTCCAGGGATTGCGGATGCCATCGTTGGCGAAGACGCCGTAGGCAGAGGTAATGTCAACCAACCTAACCTCGGCGCCGCCAAGCACTAAAGCCAGACCATAGGGCGGGCTCTCGCGAAGAGTGGTAATCCCCATTTTCCTGGCCGTGTCTACGGTGTCGTTAATTCCCGCCAGGTGAAGAGTCTGGACCGAAGCGATGTTAAATGAGTTTTGAAGGCCCTGGCGCATCGTTACCGCGCCATGGAACCGTAAATCGTAGTTGCCGGGATGATAACAGGCCGAACCGAATCTATCGCGGCTTTGAGAACCGTCCGGCGAACAACGCGGATTGAATTCCGTCCGGGCGTCTAAGAGAATTGAAGTATCGGGGTAGCCTTTATCAAAGGCGGTAGCGTAGGCAAATGGCTTAAACGCCGAACCAGGTTGCCTTTGGGCGGTAGCGACATTGAAGTTACCCTCGTTAGCCGTGTCGAAGTAATCCACCGAGCCGACGAGCGCGAGCACCTCGCCATTATTCGGATCCAGGGCGACCAGGGCGGCATTATTTGCGCGATAGCGTTGTTTATTAATGGCGGCGTATTTCGTGACGAGTTCTTCGGCTTTTTTCTGGAAATCAGCATCGAGCGTGGTAATGATTTTAAACCCACCGCTGGAAACCCGCTCCTCGCCGAATCTTTTAATAAGTTCCTCTCTGGCCATAAGCACGAAGTGAGGGGCGATAAGACGATCTTCTTGGGCCTTAAAGACCATCTTTTCTTCCAGTGCCTGATTGTATTGATTCTCAGTGATATAATCCAAGTCGTACATTCGCTTAAGAATGGAATTTTTCCTCTGCAGAAGTTCTTCAATGTGTGTTCCGTAGGGCGAATAATAGGTCGGCGCCTTAGGTATGGCCGCGATGATGGCCGTTTCATTGAGCGTCAGTTCGCTAACGGGCTTGCCGAAATAAAGTCGGCTGGCTGCCTCAACGCCATATGCCGTCGAGCCGTAAGGAATTTGATTCAGATACATCCAAAGGATCTCGTCTTTTGAGAACTTCCGCTCGATCTCAATAGAAAGCATGATCTCCCGGATTTTACGCGAGACCCTTTTTTCATTAGTTAAAATCGCGTTCTTTACGAGTTGCTGGGTAATCGTCGAACCACCCTCGCCAAAGCTGGTGCTTTGGATGTCGCGCAGAACCGCGCGGATGATGCCGCGAAAATCAACACCGCGATGATTATAGAAATTTGCATCTTCGGCGACAACGGTGGCATCCCGAAGTGTTTGCGGAATATCATTCCAGGGCACAATGGTGCGTTTTTCGCCCACGAAAATATCATAGAGAACAATTTCGCCAGTCCGATCGTAGACCTTAGTAGATTCCTTGACGGCACGGGTGGCCAGTGTCTCTGGATCGGGTAGTGTTGTTCGGAGATAAATCACGTACATCAACGCTAAAATAGTGCAGATAACGCCGAACCAAATAAACGGCATGAGCCATTGCCGTTTATTGCCAAGCCGCTGTTGTATTGAATTTAGAAACTCCACGTAACTGGCCCACCTAAGTTTTACTCATTAAAATTTGGGTGGGTTGGGATGATTATGCCACGAGAGCCTGACATTTTCAAGCCGGTTTTACAAGAAAAAATGAAAACTGTATGATGGCTCGTATGAATGTGGTAACTAATGAAGCAGCTATAGAAAATCTCTTATCTCGACGCCTTGAGGCGATATTTCCTTCTCGTAAGCGTGCGTCAGAAAAATTCAGAGAAGGGAAGCCATTGCGGGTATACTGGGGCATTGATCCATCCCGCCCCGAAATCCACCTGGGCCACACTGTTTCGTTGTTATGGATGAAGGAGCTTGCGGCGCTTGGGCATAAACCCGTACTCTTGATCGGTGATTTCACGGCACGCATCGGAGATCCTACTGGTAAGGATTTAGCTCGCCAAGCGCTTACAGAAGAACAGATTCGGGAAAACATGGCGACGTATTTAGAACAGGTAGAACGAATTATTCCAAGGGAAAACTTTGATGTCGAGTATAATAGTAAATGGCTCAAGTCCCTCACCTTTGAAGATGTTATTAAGCTTGCGAGCCATCTCACGGTCCAACAAATGATACAACGCGACATGTTCCAAGAGCGCTTAAAACAGGAGCGCCCTCTATATTTGCATGAGTTTCTTTATCCATTGATGCAAGGATACGATTCGACTGCCATGGAAACAGACGGGGAGCTGGGTGGAAGTGATCAAATATTCAACATGTTGGTCGGCCGTACACTGGAACAGGAGCTGATTAAAAAAGATAAACTTGTCTTTGCGACACCGCTGATCATAAACACAGCCGGAAATAAAATGAGCAAGAGCGAAGGGGAAATTGTGGCGCTTACTGATGGGCCCCAAGAAATCCGGCGCAAGGTACTCGCGTTTTCAGATGAATATATTCCCACGGTTTTTAAACTGTGTACCGAAAAAGAACTATCGTGGATTGATGAGCATTCTCTGGATGATCCGCGACAATTAAAAGAGGCACTTTCCAATGAACTCATTCGCATGTACCATGGCGAAGATGCAGTCGTGAAGGGTCGGGAGCCCATAAAAGTTTCTTCTGGCGCTCCTCTCGCTAAATCTTTAAAGGATTGGGGCGTTGTGAAATCGATGTCGGAAGCCAAAGAATTAATTTCTAGCGGCGCAGTTCAAGTTGGCGGCCAAGCCCAAACAGATTGGAATCACCAACTCAAGCCGGGTGATCAAATCCAAGTCGGTAAGGGTAAATTCTATACTGTCTCATAAGACATAAAACACCCAGCTCCATATGGAGCTGGGTGTTTTATGTCTACTTATTACATAACCACTTCTTCTTTCTCTATCTCATCTTCTTCCTCGTCATCTTCATCGCCATCTCCTTCTTTGGCAACCACGCCGTCTACTTCGTCCTCTTCCTCATCACTATCAACTTCATCAAGGGTGTAGCCGTCATCCATTTCATCAAGCAATAGTAACTCTTCAAATTCCATAATATATAGGTAGTTAAATATTATTTATTTCCTTCGACCTGGCCCAGGAAATATTACTTTCATGTAACGCATGGGGTTTATTGTATTAAGTTCGATAATAAAGTCAATGCTTTAGATTACGCAACATAGAGCTAACGCTAAAGCATCGGCGGCATCATCGGGCGTAATAGGCTTGTCAAGACTAAAAATCATCTGGACCATACGTTGCATCTGCTTTTTGTTGGCTTGACCATAGCCCGCGATAGAATTCTTGACCTGGAGAGGGGTGATTTCTTGGACAGCCACGGCATGGTTCGCTAGGGTCAGGAGAATGACGCCCCGTGTTTCCGCAACCATCATGGCTGTCTTCTGATTTTTCGTGAAAAACAGCTTTTCGACAACTGCCTGTTCGGGTCTGTACTTTTTTATGAGCGTGGCCAGTTCAGTAGCCGTATATTTTAGGTCGTCCGCCCGATCTATCCCTGGCGTATTAATCGCGCCATAGGCCAGACAACGCGCACCCGAACGTTGCTGATCAATGATACCAAAGCCAATTCGGCTTGAACCCGGATCAATTCCGAGGATAATCATATTCGAGCGTTAGTATGTACTTCTTGTATATCATCATGCTCATCGAGTGAGTCAGTAATTCTTTCGAGGTTTTGGCGGTCGTCATCATTTAGCGTCACCGGCGAATTCATCATCCATTTGAGGGAACCGGGCGGAACTGATTTTAGGCCCAGGCTATTCAAAAGAGTTTTCAACTCGTTGATAGTTCGATTACGGTTGTCAGTGATTGCGTTGATAATAATAGCTGCGCCGCCCGGCCCGACTGCTTCCAATTGAAGTTGTTCCAGTGCCGCCTGGTTCCGGTCGGCGACGCGCTTGATAGCCCGATCGATGTTGTCCTGCGGCATATTTAGTGAACGAGCCTTATTGACTACCGTCTTGAGACGATAATTCGTTTCTGGATCGGGATTATCACGGGCAATTAAAGTTATTTCACGGGATAGCTTACTGAATATCTGCCCCTTCTTCCGGTCAGTAATGGCCTTCTTGTGTTTTATTTGGGCCCACTTATTATGTCCGGACATAGCCGTCTAAAGTTCCAAGGCCGTCGTTTTTGATGCCAGACCCAAGTGACGCAGGCCAGCGGTAGTGATGACGCGGCCCTTGGAAGTTCTCGCTAAAAAGCCGACCCGCATAAGGTAAGGCTCGTAGACGTCTTCAATAGTAGCCTCTTCTTCAGAAAGAGCGGCCGCGATTGATTTGATGCCGACCGGCCCGCCCTCAAATGTTTCGGCGATAGTTCTTAAAATCTGACGGTCTGTTTCCTCTAAACCGCTATCGTCTATAGCCAGCATCTTCATGGCGCCCTTAGTCATCTCGGCCGTGATCGTTGAAGTACCTTTAACTTGAGCGTAGTCACGAGCGCGCTTTAATAGGCGATTAGCTACCCGAGGCGTAAAGCGTGATCCGCGAGCAATAACGGTTAGGGCTTCCGGATCAATGCTAACACCTAATTTCTTGGCCGAGCTGGCTACGATCCTTTTAATGTCATCTTCAGAATAGAATTCTAATCTAAAATTGGCTCCGAATCGGGAACGAAATGGAGCAGATAGCAAGGAAATTTTAGTAGTGGCGGCAATGAGCGTGAATCGGGGCAGGTCGATTTGGAGAGTTTTAGCCATATTGCCCTTGCCGATTACGATATCCAGCTTGAAATTCTCCATCGCCGGATAGATGACTTCTTCGACCATTTTGTTTAGTCGGTGGACCTCATCTATAAAAAGCACGTCGCCATCGGCGAGACTGGAGAGAATCGAACCGACATCACCGGCCTTTTCCAGGGCGGTACCGGAAGTAATCTTCAGATTAGTGCCCAGTTCGCGGGCAATGAGATGAGCGAGCGTGGTCTTTCCCAATCCAGACGGACCGTGAAGGAGTAGGTGCTCCACCGGCTCTTTTCGCACCTTGGCAGCGCCTATAAGGATGTGGAGGTTGTCCTTAATCTGCTGCTGGCCGACATATTCGCCGAAAGTCTTCGGACGCAGCGTATGATCAAGAATTTGATCGTCCGGCGTGCTCTGGGGCGTAATCACCGTGGTCTTGACATTCATGATTTTTTGGCTTAGAATAGATATACAGAATCCCCGAACCTAAGTCGGGATTTTGTTTTTCGTTATCGGGTTGAAAGGACCGTTATGATCTGTAGGCAATTGAGTGAAGTGGTCATACACTAAGCTCAATCGGGATAGTATCTTAGCCGGATAGCTCGGTTTCGACTGTGCTACTCCTCAGAATTATCCTGTCCTGCTTCCTCTATGGGGGTGGGCGTTTGCCTACAGGTTATAAAGGTCCTTTTCCGCCGGTTGGCGGATTATCCCAGCACTCGTTCGATTTCTTCAATCGAAGTTATGCCCTCAGTCAGTTTCAAATAAGCATCCTGCAGCATCGTCACCATCCCCTCACTTACCGCCAGTTCTCGAATATCGGAAATTGATGGCGAAGTTAAGATTAATTTCTCCATCGGCCTCGTCACCGTAAATATTTCATAGACGCCGACCCGGCCTTGATAGCCTGATTCGTGGCATTCTTTGCAGCGATTCGGAAAGAAAACTTTTAGACGGGTGAAGTCCACTGAGAACTGCGCCTTGATTGGTTCGAGGACTTCTTTGATCCGTTGAAGTTGATCCGCGTTAGGCGCCTGTTCAATCTTACAGTGATTACAAAGTCGACGAATCAAACGCTGGCCCATAGCCATATTGATTGCTGGCGCAATGACCGTCGAGCGGATGCCCAAGTCGATTAAACGAGGTATGGTCCCGGAAGCATCATTCGTATGGATCGTTGAAAAAACGAGATGGCCCGTTAATGATGCATTGAGCGCAATTTCGGCAGTTTCTCTGTCTCGGATTTCTCCGACCAAAATGATGTCGGGGTCCTGGCGAACAATAGCTCGCAGGCCATTGGCGAAGGTATAATCTTTGGCCGCGTCAACTTGAGTTTGGGAAATTCCTTGAATATGATACTCGATCGGATCTTCGATCGTGATAATTTTTGTATCCGGTGAATTAAGGTAATTAACGAAAGCGTACAAGGTGGTTGTCTTGCCAGCGCCGGTAGGGCCGGTTGTTAGGATCGAACCTGTTGATTTTTTAAGTTGCTTCTTAACTAGCTCAAGAATATCTGACCGCATGCCCAAATCTTCAAGATTAGCCTGAATGGTACGAGGATCAAGCAACCGCATCACGGTTGTTTCGCCAAACTCACTGGGTAGAACCGAGACACGCACCTCAATTTCGACTGATTTCTGGCGGATGGTAAATCGGCCATCCTGGGGCGTTTTATGAACATTGAGTTTTAGTTTGGAAAGTACCTTGACGCGATTCAGGACTTTATTGTAAGCGACCGGGTCAATATTCGTAATATCTTGCAATAAGCCGTCCAGCCGGTAACGCAGTCGTGTAGCGCTCGTTTCCGGTTCGAAATGAATATCAGAAGCTTGGGTTTTCAGCGCGCCGGCAATGATGATTTCTAGCATTTTAGTGGCTGAAATCTTGGCGACACGATTTTTAAGGTCCTCGATGTCCTTAATCTGGCCTTGAAGCTGATCCAACTCGGTGTCGCTGATGTCGATGGCGCCGACCTCGAACGTTTCTGTTGTTTTTAACTCGTGATACCGCTGCCAGACGCGGTTCAAGGCGTCCTGGGTAGTGATGATCAGCTTACAAGTGAAACCGCGTTGCTCGAGTGTAGCCAAAACTTGTTTTGTTTCCGCAGTTGACGGATCAGTTACAGCGACAATCAACATATTTCCATTGCGGTAAATAACGGCTAGATGACCAGCGCGGGCATTATCCTGGTCGACGACTTGAAGAGCCTCAATGTCAATCGGGGTGGTATGAAGATCTGAGAATGGCAGTCCAAGAGATTGGGCAAAGGCGTGTGAGGCTTGTTCCTTGCCTTGAGACCGGATTTCTTCGAGTTTCTTATTTAAGATTTCTTCTGGCGAAGGTGTTTTGAGGGAAATTGGTGGCATCGCCATACGTTTATGTGGTCACCATAGCGTACCGCAGCCTTTTGTAAAGGTCGTTTTTTGTGGATAAGTTTAGGGTATTTGACTTATTGGGGTCTCTCTGGTAACATATGGGTATTGATTCAGTAAAGGTCCGCAGTTGCGGGCCTCTTATTTAATAAAAACATGATTGATACAAAGCAGTTTATGTCCGCTGTCCGCCAGATTGTCGAAGAGAAGGGCATTCCCGAACAAAATGTCATTGAAACAATCGAAGCTGCCATTGCCGCCGCCTATAAACGGGATTATGGCAAGAAAGGCCAAATCGTTCGGGCAAAAATGAATCAGGAGACGGGCGCAATAGATATTACTCAAATTCATTATATCGTGGAGGGTTTTGACGCGGATGGCTACATCACTGGCCCGTTGCCGGCAAAAGTTACCGAGGAACGGCCGGATCCGCAAGATTACGAAGGCCGTCGCCGGGATGCGGTTATCGATACGCCCACCGTTACTGCCGAGGGAGAGCTAAAGATAAAGTTCAATCCTGAAAAGCATATCACCCTCGAAGAAGCGCGGGCTAAGAAAAAAGACATCACCGTCGGCGATGAATTGGTAGAGAAGTTGGAACCGCACTCTGATTTCGGCCGCATCGCTGCCCAGACCGCTAAACAGGTTGTTATCCAGCGTTTACGGGAAGCCGAGCGTTCAGCTGTCTTTTCCGAATTTAAAGACCGCGAGGGGCAGATCATTAGCGGCATTATCCAGCGCCGAGAGGGAGCGCTTGTCTTCGTTGACTTAGGCAAGACTAACGGTCTTCTTATCCCGGCCGAGCAAGTACCAGGCGAAAATTATCGGATTGATCAACGGCTCCGATTTGTCATTGTTAAAGTGGAAGAGACGCCTCGCGGACCAGTAGTTGTACTATCGCGCGCCCACCCGAAGCTTGTCCAAGAACTTTTTCGTATGGAGGTGCCGGAAATCGATAGCGGTGCCGTCGAGGTCAAGGGCATTGCCCGCGAGCCAGGCTCCCGAACTAAGATTGCCGTCACATCTAAAGAGGAAGGCGTTGATCCGATCGGCTCGCTAGTCGGTCAAAAGGGCGTTCGGGTGCAAACTGTAATTAATGAACTTGGCGGCGAAAAAATCGATATCATCCTTTGGGATGAAAAGATTCAAACTTATATTGCCAGCGCTTTATCACCGGCAAAAATCATGGACGTTAAGATTGTGGACGAAGAACGCAAAGCGGCACTGGTGGAAGTTTCCGAAGATCAATTTTCCCTCGCCATCGGTCGGCGCGGACAAAATGTCCGATTAGCGGCTAAATTAACCGGCTGGAAGATTGACGTACAATCACCCAAAGAGAATATGAGCTCGGATGTTGACGATGCTGCGCCTGCTACCGAAGTAACAGAGGCTATATCGGCTAAATAAACATGCAAGTTACTACTAAAAAAATTACCGAAGGACAACTCCAGCTCTCGATTGAACTCGACCGGACAGAACTCCGGGCATATATTACCCAAATTGAAAAAGAAGCTTTAGCCGAGGTTCAAGTTGACGGTTTTCGGAAGGGCAAAGCTCCAGAGAATATAGGTCGCGAGCAGCTTGATAAACAAAAACTTCTTCAGGTAGCACTTGAAAGTGCTCTTGAAAAGAGTTTAAGAGAAGCCACCGCCAAAGAAAATCTTGATGTCTTCAAGATTTCTGATCTGACGATTAGCGAAAACAGTGCCAACCGGCTAGCTTATTCAGTGAAGGCAACATTGTTCCCAGTAATAGCGCTACCGGATTTATCGCTGTTTAAAGTATCTCGAAAGCCGATTAACGTTGATGACAGAGAAATAGAGGATACTATCGATGTCATTCGCGATTCCCGGGCGACATTTACTCCGAAGGAAGAGCCAGCCGCTACTGGCGATAGAGTCGAAGTGGATTTCGAGGTAAAACTAGATGGCAAGGTTATCGAGGGCGGCGAGAGTAAAAATCACCCCCTGATTATCGGCGGGAAAAATTTCATGCCTGGATTTGAAGATAACCTTGTGGGCATGAAGAAATCAGAATCCAAAAGCTTTTCTTTGACTGCGCCTGTAGACTACTATCAGAAAAGCCTGGCCGGCAAGAAACTCGATTTCAATGTTACGGTCAAAAATATACAGACAGTTGTCAAACCGGAATTAAGCGATAGTTTTGCTCAAACCTTGGGGAAATTTGAAAATGTGGACCAGCTCCGTGGCGGCATTCGTGAAGGTGTCTATGAAGAAAAACGCATGAAAGAAAAGCAACGAGTTCGACTCGAGGTCCTTGACGGCGTTATTAAAACTGCCGATATCAAGCTCCCCGAACCATTTATTGAAGAACAGCTCAATACAATGCTCGCTGGCTTTGAACGGGATCTGGCGGAACGGGGCATGGAACTTGGAATTTACCTAGCTCATTTGAATAAGACTCAAGATGACCTTCGTCGAGAGTGGCGCGCTGAAGCAGAACGACAAGCAAAAATTACCCTAATCATCCATAAGGTTTCTCGCGACAAGAGTATCGTGGCTACTAATGAAGAAATTGCTACGGCGCTGAACCAAAGCGTCCAGGCTATCATTGCCAGGGGGCAAGTAGATCCATCCCAACTCGATCTTGAAAAAGCTCGTCATTCGATCGCTGAGCAGATCACCAGCGAGAAGACTCTGGATTTCATAGAGGGAATCTGCGTTACCGGCTAAGTATTCACACCTGCCTGCCGGCGGGCAGGTTGCCCGCCTGACAGGTTGCCAGTATACTGAAAGGCAACGTGATTCAGTCTCTAAAACTTTCTCACCTAATTATTCGCCTCACCCTCGCGGCCGTATTTATTTGGTTTGGTATAGATAAATTCATTCATCCCCAGTATTGGATTGATGCCTGGCTGCCGCAGGCAGTGGCATCATGGTTAATGGGGATTGGCATCGGTGTTCGCGAGTTCATTTATTTAAATGGCATTGTCGAGATACTTATTGGTGTCAGCCTGATTAGTACGCTGGTCCTGCGACTCTTCGCGGCCATCGGCGTTTTATTGCTTGTCGCGGCAATGTTTTTTCACGGCTTCAACGAAATTCTTGTTCGCGACATTGCCCTGATCGGTGCGCTGACCGCCCTGATTTTGTGGCCGGATCGACGTTATAACTAAGTTTTCAAAAAGGAAATATATGGTATAGTAAAAAGCCCGCCAGGCAAAGGTTCCCTAAATTGCAACGCAATGGGAATCGCCTCCGGGCTCTTTACTTATGAAACGCATATATTTGGATAATGCTGCGGCGACACCGATTAACCTCAAAGTTAGACGGGCCATGTTCGATGCTATGGCCATGGCGGGTAATCCGTCATCTTACAATAATGATGGCCGCCAAGCCGCCCAAGCTTTGGCCAAAGCCAGACTTTCGGTAGCCCGCTTTTTAGGCGCACGGCCTGGAGAAATTATTTTCACTAGTTCTGGATCGGAAGCTAACGCCCTGGCGATTGCCGGTATCTTTCGCTCATATCAAAGCAGCCGTCGAAAGCGGCTGCTTGCTTCAGCCATCGAGCATCCTTCTGTAATTCAAACACTGAAACTACTAACTAAAGATGGCGCAAAGGTGAAAGAACTAACGGTAGATAAAGAAGGATTAATTAATCCCGCTGATCTCAAAAATTTGATTTTGGCCGATACACTTTTGGTTTCGGTTATGTATGCTAACAACGAGATCGGTACTATCGAACCGATTAGAGAGATAGGCAAGATCATCCAAGAGCATCGACTTAGGCACCAGACTGAATTTCCACTGCTACATGTTGATGCTTGTCAGGCGGTGGAATATCTCGATATGAATGTACATAATTTAGGTGCCGACCTAGTTACGTTCAATGGTTCTAAAATATATGGCCCGCGGGGAATCGGTGCGCTCTATGTCCGCCGAGGGATAAAAATTGTGCCGCTTGTACCTGGAACCCAAGAACTTGGGCGACGCGGCGGAACGGAAAATCTACCGGCGATAATCGGTTTAGCCGAGGCGTTACGGCATATCAATCGTCCGGCCGGCCTAGAAACTGCTCGGCTTCGTGACTATTTTATAGAAAAACTAATCGAGTGCGTACCGGATGCGGTGATACATGGCGCCGGAGGCGATAATCGTTTGCCCAATAATATCAGCTTTTCTGTTCCAGGAATTGAAAGCGAGAACACGCTTTTAGAACTAGATAAGTTCGGCGTCAATGCCGGCAGCGGTTCCGCTTGTGCCGCTCGAAGTATTGAGCCGTCACATGTCCTTAAAGCCATTGGCGTTAAGGCACCGTACCTCGGCGCTATTCGTTTTTCGCTGGGCCGACAAACGACAAAAAAGGACCTAGACTATGTTTTGAAAGTCCTGCCGGCTATTGTTAAAAGACTTCGAAAGCGATACGCGTAAGTTGAAGAGAGCCTCATTTTTTGGTAGGATAGCCACGTCTTACAGGGAAATGTCCCCGTAGCTTAACGGATAAAGTAGCAGCCTTCGAAGCTGTTGATGGGGGTTCGATTCCCTCCGGGGACACATCCAGAAATATGCACTCCACTGATGGAGTTCATATTTCTGGCTATGATTCTTCAGGAGGGAATCGAAAGCCGGAACGATGCGACAATCTACAGATTGTCGCCGTGAGGCGGGGTCGCGGAATTCCGAACACGACGGTGTGAGGAATATCTGTGACCGATCCTCCGGGACACAATACTTGCGCCCTTAGCTCAGTTGGTAGAGCTGCTCCCTCTTAAGGAGAAGGTCGGGGGTTCGAATCCCTCAGGGCGCACCAAGAGAGTAGAGACATCTAATTTTTCAGAATTTTCTTTGGCGGTTGCCAAAGAAAACCATTGATTTCTGGGAACGCCGCGCGCTTCGCGCGATTGTAGTGTGAGGTTGGAGCCGAAGATTTTTTGGAGGGAGATTTTTTTGGAGGGGAGGTCGGTATTTCGGGCTATCTCATTAAGCTTTAGGCCTTCGTTTATCCACTCGCGCAGAGGTTGGAGCCAAGCAGTAAAGTCCCGTTTCAATCGGGCTATCTGCTCCTCCGCAGTTTTCCGCTCGGACATAAGCGACCGCTTCCGTTCAAGGTAAGCGTCGCGGTCTATGTCCTGACTGACGTAAAGATCGGTAAGGCGACTTTCTCGCTCGTTCAGATCGGTAATTTTAGCCCGCAGTTCCTGGACGGAGATTCCCGCGATATATTCGGCTTCCAGTTCATCTTTATCGGCCATGCGGGACAACTCCCTTGCCCACTCCGGCGGCAAAGTATAGTGCAACAGCAAATCAGATAATTGAGCGGTTAGAACTTCCTCGCGAACGTAGGATTGCGAGCAGGGACCGCGTTTCTTAGTACACCGATAGTAAACGTATCGGTGGACATTGCCGTTTTTCTGGTACTTCGTTATCTCCTCGGCGGTTATAAAACAGCCACAATTAGCGCAATGCAGGAGGCCGCAGAAAACTTGCGGGTCTTGTTTTGCTTTCTGGCCTCTACCGCGAATTTGTATAGTGTCTTGGACTTTATCAAAAAGAGATTTGGAAACAATCGGCGTATGATTGCCTTTCCATATATCGCCGCCGTAACTGAAATGTCCGTAGTAAAACGGATCTGTGAGTATCCGTTTAACGTGGTCATCGGATATTTTCCTTCCGCCTTGTCCACCTTTGCGTCGTCCGGTCTTGATACCTTGGTCATAGAAAAAATATGAGATGTCCGTGAGACGTGACTGTCCATCGGCGTAGAGTTCAAAAGCGGCTTTGACGATAGGTGCTTTCCGCCGATCCAACATAACTGTTTTGGTACGCGGATTATTAAGATAACCTGTCGGAGCGGGGCCGGGGAAATCTCCTCGTCTTGCTTTCTCCCGCAAGCCGCGTTTCGTGTTTGCACTCAAATCTCGGATATATTGGTTCGCCATGCCAAACTCAACGGACATCATAAGAACGTTATCGCCGGGCAGATAGCTCCGGTCGTGCGTCCGTATGTGTTGGATCACTCCTTGTTGGAGTAGCCAACTTATCTGTCCACCGTCTACCGGATTACGAGCCAAGCGATCAATCTTCCAACAAATAATGCCCTGCGCTTCACCCGCTTGTATACGCTGGGTCATTTCGTTAAAAATAGGACGGCCGGGCATTTTTGCCGTTCGCTTTTCAACAAACTCCGCCGCAATCTCTAACCCGTCGCGTTTAGCGAGAGAACGAAGCTCGTTTAGTTGGGCTTCGATAGAGAGAACTTGCTTGTCTTCAACATCGGTGCTTTTGCGGGCGTAGAGAAAATAATTATTCATAGGTTTCTTGACTTGAAATCGTATATACGATACGCTCTTGGTAAGTGCTTGACTCACTTATACGGGTAGCATATACATTATATATAAAACACATGGAAAAGGAAACCCCTAAAGACGAACATCCGAGAGACCGATTTAAGCGTCTCGCAACGCTCCGGACGAACAGCGTTCTAAAGCGGCTAAAGGTTTTGAGCAATTGCTCGAATCGCAATATCTACGAGTATGACGAACAGGATATTGATAAAATTTATAGCGAAATAGAACGGAAAGTAAAAGAGTCAAAAGCGAAGTTTCATTTTCCTAAGAAGAAGGAATTTAAGCTCTAATCTGAAATATGAATCCCGACTCTAAAATAACTATGACCCGAGGCGATAAAATTCTGCTTTTCCTCTACGAATACGGGAAAGGAGAGAAAACGCGAGTTCGGTATGAAGATATAGTGGCGGGTATTTTCAAAAAATACCCTGCCGATTTCCACCTAAAAGGTTACCCAGAATATCCAGATTCTGGTGATTTGATTCACAAGCCGCTTTATGACTTTAAAAAGAAAGGTCTTGTGAACGCCGAGAATAAAATATTTTCTCTTACGGATAGGGGCTTGGAACAGGCCGCGCAACTTGTCGGACGAAAGAGCGGAGGTGGTGGAAAAACGGAGGGTCGCCTTTCGCGAAGCACCGAAACTGAGTTCTCGCGAGTTAAATCCTCGGAGGGTTTTGAAATTTTCGTTAGTGGAAGAACGGACAAACTCTCTGATAACGACTTTTACACTTACTTAGGAGTAACTGTTAGAACACCGAAAAATGCCTTTTTGGGACGTCTCGAAACAATGATCGCCGCTAGTGATGAGTTAAAAAAACACGAGAGCGAAGCGATGTACAAAAAGTTCGTCGCCTATCACGAATTCCTAGTGTCGAAGCATAAGGATATAGTAAATTATTTCAAAAACGGCTGATATGGCGAAACGAATTATCACAATTGATGAGATTCCAAACGAAATCCACGATAACGCACTAGATTTGATTGGAAATGAGTTCAAATTCGACCATGCAAAAGGTATGGCTGAGTGGTTGAAAAACTCAGTAGACGCTTACCGCAGAAATAGTGTTCATATAGAAGATCAACATATAATCTTTCGCTTTACCGACCAAGGGGTAACTCATCCTATGGCTGAGTGTATTGATTTTATGGGAATGACTGGCTTGGATATTGAGAAAGCCCTTAAAATATGGTTTGACCCCAACGCCGCAAAGCGAGGCAAGGGAATAAAAGTGTATGGCGGACACGGGAACGGCGGTAAATTTTATATGCGTCAAATGTTCCACGAGTCCCGCTTCATCACCTACAAGGACGGAGTGTTAAACATTTTTGGTTTTAGTGAAAATAAAAAATACGGCTACGCAAAAGGGTTTAAAGATAAAAAAATAAAACCGAAGGAAGCATTGGAATTTGCTGAGATTGATTCTTTGCCGATCCCCGCCGAAGTTAAGAAAAAGATTTTAGAGGAAAAAACGGGCTTCACGATCGTACAAGGAATCGCTCCAAAAGGAGTTGGAGCGAAGTTCAAAGTTGCGAGAGATATAGACAAGTTTAAGAATCACCCACAATCGAGAAGAATTCTCGAAAGGTCTAATGTCTCGGTGGTCTACAATGGACATTCGTTATATGGTCTCCTTAAGCCAGACGAGCTTGAACCTCTGGAAAATTTCAAAGAGCCACGTATTACTTACGTTCCAGAAAAATTAACGCTCATTTCTAACAAAGAGAAGGTCATTGTAGCTATGGCGAACCAAAAATATCCTGCGGGTAGATTAACGCTCCGCACTTCCTCCGAAGCTCTGTCTAGAGGAAGTAATCTCGGTGAGATGAACCGAATTGATATACTCGGCGAAATCGGAGTAATAGCTTCTTATCAACTCTCGGAAATGGCAGTAACAGGTTTCCCTCACGCCGCTTTTATCTATGGGGAATTCAGCCCAGCTCACGAGGGAGAGGCGTCTATTTTGGAAGACCCCGAAGACGATTGTGTCTCAAACGATAGAGTGAGACTCATTCCAAATAATAGGAGCAAAGCTCTGCTTGAATGGATAGCCAAAGAAATTGATTTACTCGCGACAGATATAGCCGCCGTGGAGCGCGAGAAGCAAAAAGCAAATCAGAAAGACATAACGTCAAAATTCAATGATGTTTTGAACGAATGGAAAAACAAGCATATGAATAAAATCCTTTCCGAACTTTTCGGCGGAACTGGCGGAGGTGGAGGCGGCGATGATGACGAGCATAAAAGAGGTGCTGTTGTAACTCCGCCCCCTAACGGCTTTGACTTCAAATATCCACGAGCGGAAATACAGGTGAATGCTCCAGAACGATTAACTCTCAAAGTAAGTGTTCCTCAATCACTCCCAATTGGAGCAACGATCTTCATTACCTCTGATTCTGAAAAAGTCAGTTTAGAAAGCGACAAGCTATATATTAAATCGGACTTTTTAAAAGCGGCACCTGATGGACAGGATGTTGCCTTTTTAGACATAGCGGTCGTCGGTACAGAAATCGGTGTAGAAGCAACCATAAAAGCGACGGCTGGCAAACTCTCCGCTATTACTTCGATAAAAGTAATCGAGCAAAAGGAAAAGAATTCGGGTAAATCATTTCCTCAAGTTTTATTGTCGGGACATAATCCCGATCCTTTAGGAATCGCCCCTGGTGGTAGTTTAACTTTGGGTGAAAGAGACCCAATTGTATACCAGAGACCGCAAGACGTTGCCGCCAACATATATTGGATAAATACTGCCAGCCCCATGGCTTCAAAAATATATGATAGATTCACATTTGACTCGATTCAATGGAGAAATTTTCTTTTTGAGAGATACGTGGACATATTCGTTAAGGAGTCGGTTCACGAACTTTACAAAAAGGACTTTGAGAACTTCAATGCCGACGCAGTAGATCAAAAAATAGCCGAAGTCGTAAGAAGGGTTCATCAAAGTGCCAACGAAGACCTCGAACAGTTTTTGTTTGACGACACTTACGTTGCAAAAAATGCGTAATGAATTTCACTTTCAATTCAGAACAAGAAAGAGATAATTTTCTGAAAACCAGAATAGAGAGTGCGAACTTTACGCGCGGCGTTCTCAATGCTCTCTTTCAAGTAAATATCCGAACACTTGGTGGGATTGTAAAACGCTCAACATCAGAACTGAGCGATTTGTTAAATTTCTCAAAAGCGGAAACCGATAAAATCAAGGCAAAAGTAGAACATTTTTACCTCGCCAATAAAAGTGAAACCGCCTCGATACTTACCGACACGACGCCAGAGACCTCGGAGTCGAGCATTCCAGAGTCGATTTCTCTTTCGGACTTCGGAGGTGAAGACGATATTGTAGAGACTCTTTCCGAATACTTTGGACACAACAAAGAAGACATTATAAGGCATTCTCGCCGAAAAGAAATCGTGGACGTAAGAGACTTAGTAGTTTATCTATTGCGAGAGTATGGAGAAATGTCTTATCCCGCAATCGGGAGATTGCTTGGGGGCCGAGACCACACGACCATAATTCATTCTTACAAAAAAACGAAAGAACGAATCGCAAAAAATCCAGACTCGGCTACAAAATTGGAGGATTTAATAAACAAGGTCAAAGCAATCAAAGAGCGTAAACTTCGTATAGAGACAGACTTGATTCCAGAAATTCTGGCGTATACGGGAAGTGAACACAAAGGATCATCTTCACAGCCCGTCTATAGAGAAGTCCCGCCGAGAAGCACTAAGATGTTGGAATTATGGAGAGAAGGTCTCACTTTACAAAACATCGCAAATGTTTTTAGTGTATCGAGAGAGCGTGTCCGTCAAATTATTGTTCATACGATCAAGCAGATGGCTGTCAACGAATCTGTAACAAAAGGAATAGTAATGGACTCAACTATTCTAGTTGAGGAAGAAGCAAAAAAACGAAAGTCCGTTCAAGAAGCAAAAAAAGTTTCCAACAGCCCCGCACAGAAAGTTATTGAAAAACGCTGGAGCAGGTATTATCCAGCTTGTCGCTCCTGTGGAACGACTGCAATTCCTCATGTCAGAAAAGGATTATGTGAACGCTGTATTGGTAGTTATAGATCGGATAGGAGGGAAAGTATTATTTCCAATCATAAAAATAAATGTGACTCTTGCGGAGTTGAAAGATACAAGGCACAAGCGTTGTATGGGCGTGATTTTTATATTACGAAAAACCAAGGGGTTTTATGCCGTAGGTGTTTTCTTTCGAGAACTGGAACGAAGCTTGGAAACCGCATACGAACTAGGCGGTGATTTTATGGGAACAGTCATTCTGTCTTGTTCATCGAGATACTTTTTTAAATGTCTTGCCATAGTTCTGGCAACAGGAACAGAGACTGCGTTTCCAAATTGCTTATATCCCTGTGTCGTAGAAACTGGAATCTTGAACGAATCGGGAAAACCTTGGAGTCTAGCACATTCTCGCTCCGTAAGTTTCCTTACACCCCATTTGTTTATTGAGACAGGTCGGTCTTGAATCAAATTTCTTTCTCTCCCCATATTACCGCAAACAATCGTATTCGATACTCCGTTAGGATCGAGGATTTCACAACCAAAGCCACTACCTTTTGCGGCGTGTCTTTCTTTATGAACTAATAACCCCTCGTAATATTTTTGAGAAAGATAATACTTCGGATCAATTTTCTTTTCTAAAATATCGGAGAGCTTCTCTCCTCCAGTACCCCAACCTTTCTTCGGAAAAATAAAATCCTTGTGAGGTTCTTTAATGCCCACTATATAGACACGTTCTCTGTGTTGAGGAACTCCAAAATTCTTAGAGTCTAGGACACTCTCAAAAACGGTGTACCCGTTTCCAGCATTTTGGAGAGCAGATTTAATAAAGTCGTATGTCGCACCCTTATTATGTTTGAGCAGATTTTTCACATTTTCGAGAACGAAAGCTCGCGGCTTTCTAACGTCAAGAAATTTAACTACTTCGTTAAAGAGTTGTCCGCGAGGGTCGTCCAACCCATCTCTCTTTCCGATCATGGAAAACGGCTGACAGGGAAATCCCGCCAGAAGTACATCAAACTCTGGTAGTGTTTCCAACTTCACCAACCTTACGTCCCGTTCGTCTATCTCTCCGAAATTGGTTCGATAAGTTATACAAGCGAAAGGATCAATGTCATTAGAATAAACAATTTCAAAATCGCCTTGCTCAAAACCAAGTCTCATTCCACCGATTCCGGCAAAAAGGTCTATTGCTCTAAATTTACTTTTGGAGTTAGAACTCACGATAAAATTATATCACCTCCTCTGGTGAACGTTAAATCCCCGTTGCCAATTTTGTACTCTAAATCTGGCATTTCTTACGTCGTGAACTCTACTTTATGAACTTGCTTCAGGGAGTTTGCCGGTCTTCCAAGACGGCAAAAGTTTTTAACACGCGCACGGGAAGGGTGGGGCAAGTGTTATGTCTTGCGTTACGACCTCCCCTCTAAAAAAATCTCCCTCCAAAAAATCTTCGGCTTCGTCTTTTTCCAACCTCACACTACAATCGCGCGAAGCGCGCGGCGTTCCCAGAAATCAATGGTTTTCTTTGGCAACCGCCAAAGAAAATTCTGAAAAATTAGATGTCTCTACTCTCTTGGTGAGATTATACGCTGATGTACGTACCCATTCTACCCGAAATCTCGGCCTCTAGGGTAGTCATACAGGTAGTCATTCGCCCTACCTCGGAATGACTACCCTGCGTTGCTGAAACCGCCCATCATTCCTAGCTTTTCTGACCTCGTCTCCCTCAATTTACAAACCCGACTTCACTCCGGTTTACCCCTTCACGCACCCCTTCACTCGGGTACTGTCGGAATGAAGGGGTAGCTAGTCTCAATATCGGCTTCATTCCTCGCTTTTCTAGCCTTGCCTAGTCAAAATCCCAAGTCCGACTTCACTCCGCTCCGGCTTGCTAGCCGTCGCTCCGTGAAATGTCGCGGGTTCGCGTCTGGTGGCTCGGCCTTCTCCTTCCGTCCTTCTGTTTCTTTTTTGATTGGTGGGGGGGGGAATAAATCGTGATTGAAAAATAAAACTCAAGGCCGTATGGCCGAGAGCGAATTTATTTTTCAAACCAATTATTGATTTTTTATCTGAGCCTATAGTTAAAACCAACTCAGCTCATTGAGCCGTCCGCGAAATTTTTCAGCAAGTTTAATGAATTCTTCTGACGATCCAGGAAAAAGACCGACTTGAGCGGGAGGCCACTTTGCCGCCTGATTTTTAGCGTCGGTAATTATTCGGTCAATAGGATTATTCTCTTCCTGATAACGATACTTCCATCCAAATCGACCTATTGGAGCCCAATCTCTCCCAGTTGCCTGAGAGAAAGCAAGCGCTAAATAAACCTCAAATTCATCAAATAATTTTTCGTAACTCGCACCTAAAAAGAGAAGTTCTTCAAGAGGTGTTTGGAGTAACTCGTGAAGGTGCTCGCTACGAGGCGTGTGTTTTCGTTCATGCCCAGGCACCCACTTCCAAGCATCTCCAGCGTCAGACAGACTTGAACTCACGGGAACGACAAGCGCGTGATGCCCATTCTTAAATGGGACAGGTGTTATTAGAGAAACTCTTAAGACATCAAATTTCTTTCCAGCTAAGGCAGCTATACCAGCCGAATACATAAGTATTTGCAAGGGATACCATCCAAAATTGATCCAAAGAGTATATCCTCCTGAACCTTTATCTATCTCCGCTATACGCGAAAAAATTTTCTCCAGAAGAAGAATTTGCTCTGGCTCGCCCCACTTAGCGAGTAAAATAACTATCTGTTGTAATTCTCTTACTGATTCTTCGTAGCGCTTCATTCGCTCCAAAAATTCTTCTTTGGTGGGTGCGAGTCCTTCAACTGGAAACTGCTGCAGATTGGTTGCAACTAAAAACTTCTTGATGCTCTCGGAAACAAAGTCATCAAGCTTAATCCTATTTTTAGGATCAGCTAATAACTCTTTTACTGTTTCTATTGTTGTTTTATTTGTAGTTGTCATAACCTTTAATTAGACTTACCAATTATTTGGTTGGATTCTCTTGTGATTTAAGATGCTGTAAAACGCTCTTTGCCCTATCAAGCACGTCCTGGTAGGTAAGTATGGTTATGTGCGCGAATTGATAATTCCATTTCTGGAGCTTCCGCTTGGCGACAACACTTGTGTCATTTCCAATAATGACGATGCCTCGCGGGCGCAGCTCATGAATACCCTCCTCTTGGGAGATAACTGTGCTGTGCGCTGCCGCTTGAGAGCTTTCCATATATTCAATAAGTTGGTCTACCGCCTGAGAAACCTTCGCGCTCAGACTTTCGTCCTGGTTCACTATGGCGTCCGATGCCAGTTTTATTTCGACGATGTCGTTGGTCTTGTTGAAACGCTCAAGATAGAAGTCGAACTTACTATGCGCCCCACGCAACACCTGTGGCTGTGCATTCACATATTCAGTACCGAAGAGCCAGGGATGAGCGTAAAGAAATCCTTGCAAGTCCTGCTCAGGAATCTTCTTACCTTCTGGGTTAACCACCAATGCATCAAAGGCATTTACATCTGCCTCAAACTCCACGATACGCGAACGAAGGATTTGCTCCTGCTTTGCGCGGAAAGCAATCATCAACTCCCCATGCTTTTCTCGCCATTCTTCATTTGTTTTTTCCAAACGCAGTATGGTTTCTTCGCTATCGCGAATCTGGGACTTCATTTGCTCAATGTCTTCCGTCTGCTGTACCTTCCAGCCAAATTTTTTTGCAAGCGTGATAATTCCTTGAATAAAACGGCTGACATGTAAGGCAGAGTGCAAATCTATACCGTATACGAATCTCCATCCTCGCGGCGTTTTTGAACGAGTCCTGGCTTTTAGGTATGGTTCAGGATTGGCCTCGTATTTATTGCGGACCCCGAATATTTTCGTGATTTTTTTCTCTGATCCATATACCTCAAAAGATTCTGTCTGCTCGTAGTGTAATTCGTTCAGGTTAAAATCACCTCCTGCTGGGGAGGCTACCGACGGCTCTTTTTTCTTTTTCGGCTTTTTATCTGCCATAGCGTATTAGTGTCTCTGATCTTTCGGTGGATTCGGGTCGTTGCCGGGCGCAACAGTATCACTATCTCTAATGGGTCCTTTCGGGCTATGTATTTTCACCTCGCCGCCACCACTATTAGCTGAAAATTCCTTCGCTGCTTTTTCAGCTTCAGCTTGAGTATCGTAATATCCGGCGGCGCGTTCCGCTCCTTCTCGCTTTGCTTTCCAATCTCCCGACTCTTTGTCCTTTGTGACGTGATAATTTGCCATATTTTTTAGTAGATGTCTGAGGGCAGCACGGCCTTTACAACCCCTTGGATTAAAAATTCTTCCGATAACACAATCGGCTTGTGTTTTTTGTCGGTTGAATGCGGGCGAAGGATTATCACATCTCCTTCTTGGTGGAAATGTTTTATTGTAGCGTTGTCGTTAATAAGTGCCACGACTTTTTCGCCCTCTTCCGCTGCGGACTGCTGTTGTACTAGTACAAGATCACTATCATTAATACCTGATTTATTCATAGAAGTGCCGCTGGCACGCAGAAGAAAGTATGTGTGTCCAGGTCGAGCAATGCGCGTAGAAACTTCCACTAGTGTTTCTGGATCCTGTTCTGCGAGGGATGGTAGACCGCAAGCGACAGAACCTACCAAAGGAATATTAACCGTCTGCTCTGGGGCAGGCGTGTTTCTTGGTGAAAGTTTTATATCGCCGTTTATATAACGTATTAGACCTTGGTTTGCTAAACGCCTGAGCATTAGCTGTGACGAACGTGGCGAGCTATACCCTACAGCGCGGGCGATTTCGCGGAGTGAAGGCGTAACACCGGTGTGAACAATTTGATTACGGATGAAAGAGTAACCTCTTAGATCGTTTTTCTGTGTTCGGTTCATGTTGACGGAAGTATACAGCATTGCCCACAAAAATGCAAATCTATGTCGCGGGGCTCAATCGGAGGGGGTCGCGGCTACCTCTCAACGAATTTTTAAAGTAAGAAGTTGGGCATATTGGGATACCCTGAAATACCTACTTTCCGACCCCCGGAAACGAGGCCTTCCTCCTTCCCGTCCTATCCATTTCAACGTATCTACCCCCCCCCACCAATCAAAAAAGAAACAGAAGGACGGAAGGAGAAGGCCGAGCCACCAGACGCGAACCCGCGACATTTCACGGAGCGACGGCTAGCAAGCCGGAG